>PVBE010429787.1_pt1 | contig 71054 bp, 64 predicted proteins | sample 1631181 | NCBI WGS metagenome assembly PVBE01 (sample SAMN08397723, study PRJNA350692) | Marine metagenome, whole genome shotgun sequencing project. | isolation source: water | place: Pacific Ocean | collected 2012-04
AAACTGGATTAAATCTGAAGACCCTCCTGTTGGATGATGATCTGGAGATGCTCAATGTGCAGACCCAGAAATTGATCGGGCTGGGGTTGGATGTAGAATCAGCTGACAGCATGCAACGCGCAAGGATGCTCTTTAAACAGGATCCGATGGGGATCAAGGTCCTGATCACTGAAATCAATTTCCAGGATGGAGATGCCTTTGCTCTGATCAAATGGATGCGCAAGAAAAACCCGAATATGATTTCGGTGATTTTGACTGGAGATGCGGATCTGCCTTCTGCAATCACTGCGATCAAACTTGGCTTTGCCGATTACTTGGAGAAGCCAGTCAGTATGAAGGAATTGCAAAATGCCCTCCTCAAATGCCGCAAAATGATCGAGGGATTACCTGCAGCCGATGTGCACACTGACACCCGGGCCGGGAGGAACGCAGCAATCAAAACCTGGAGGCCACAATGGCATCTTGATCTGGTCCAACTGATGAACGAAAGCGTCAAATACTGGCAGTATTCAACAAGAACCAATCGTGGAGAACTCGCCAAACGTTCCGGACTTTGGGCCATCCAAATCGAACGTAACAGCATTCGGGCCAGGACGATGGACCGCTACACTGAAATTGAAACCCTGCCCCAACATCCCCACTGGGACAAGGTGTTGGAAACGGCGCGTTTTGTCTTGAGGCATTGCCCACCCTCTTCACAAAGGTTTGAAATCGAGGTCCTACTTTATAGGCTTCAAAGGTTGATGTCAGCCGATGAAAGCGATTTCCCGCGTACCCCTCCAGCACCTTCGATTCCGGAAGAACCTGGAGAAGCCCTGGCTCCTGTTTCCGGACCGTCTCACAACATCCCAGTAGAACCTTAGAGTGTTTGTCCAAATGGAAATCTTTACATTGCTCCACCTTTTTAGGAGATGACTTCCCTTAAATTTATTTCCAGTTTAGTCTTTTTGATCCTTTTGCTGAATTTGCTGCCATCGGATTTGATTCTTTCGAGGAAAGCCTATGCAGAAGGAACCTATTTTTACTGGAACATCGAATCCTCACGAATTTGGCCCAGCCGACCAGAAGGTTCCAAAGGAAGTGTGCTCACCGAGGTTCCGGATGTTGGAGAGACGATCCAGATCCAAATCTTTGAAGAAATGGTTTGCCGTGCCAGGATCAAACAAATGATTAAACCCCGTTTTGTCGCGGAACTGATGCGCATTGAATGTTCAAGTGATGGTTATGTAACCAGCACCTTCATGGATGTCATCTGTGAAGCAAGCGGTGAGTACCGAAAATTACGTAATCGGCAGATGGAATTTGCAAACCGTCAAAAACCCCTTTTCCGGACACGTCAGGAATGGAACATCCAGGCCTGGTGTTCGCTCAATGAATCCTCGACACCCCCTACTGCTTCGGACAACTCACGTTTGAGCGAAGAAGATTTGATGAAACTGAAGGATCTCGATGACTTCCCCAGATGTTGTGTCATCGGAGGTTGAATCACATCTAGAATCGAACAGAAAGTTCATGAATGAGCACTATTCAGTTAGAGGTCGAATGAAATCCCTTTGGCGAGTTTTGATTTCTGTATGTATTTTTTCTGCATTCATACCTCACTGGGCCTTTGCTACGCAGAAATTGCAGGAACAGGTTCGGCGCAACATCCTCAAAAACAACCCTGCTGATTGTGAACGGGTGCTGGATATGGATTTCAGCAAAAAGCAGATTTTTATCCTCTGCAGAACAAGAGAACGGGATTTACTGCAGAAGGTCGTCCTTCGCAGCCATCTCCCAAAACCGATTCGCATCAATGCAGAAGACCGTAAATCCATCTCCTCCATCAAAGAGGCTTTCTCAAAGAAGGGTACTAAGCAAAAAAAAGTTGAGTATTCCACGAAAAAAAACCGCCTCAAAAATATGCGTTCGGCACCTAAATTTTCTCTGATGAAGGAAGACATCCAGGATATAAAATCAGGTTTGAAGAAGATCTGGGAACAGGATACAGATACTTGCAGAAGATTCATGGCCAACGGCATGGATAAGGGAGAGAAATTCTTTATCGCCCTTTGCCGATTGAATAATTAAGTAATTGCTTCCCTCGTTGTTTTTTTCCGCTCTTGAACCAGCACAGTGATCCCCGCTGTAAAAATGAGCACGAATCCCATCAGGGAGTTCAGACTAAGGACATCTCCAAACCCAAAATAACCCACCGTTGTGGAGCCAATGATCGAAAAATAGGTCAACGGTGAAATCAGTGAGGCATCCAAGTGCCTCAATGCTAGGAAAAAGAAGTAATGACCAATGGTCATGAATAATCCAACTCCCACCATAAAAGGGAACTCATTCCAGGATGGGAAGATCCAACTTGAATCCATTGTGAATGGAAGCACAAATGTTCCAACTAACGCACTAAAAAATAGTGTGATCAAGGTGGATTCGGTTTGAGAAAGAATACGTGTACTGATTAAGAAGACCGCAAAAGAAACCGCCGCACAGAGAGCATATAGAGTTTCGATCTGAAATTCTTTGAATCCTGGCCGGATCACCAGAAACACTCCTGCAAATCCCACCATCACTGCAACAATCCGGTTGAAATCCAATTTCTCCCTGAGCATCAGAGCAGCAAGCACAACCACCAGCAGGGGATTGATGAAAAATACAATCTGAGCATCAGCGATTGGTACCGTCTGGATGGCGGTGAAAAAAAGATAGGTTGTCAAGACAAGCACCAACCCCCGAAAAAGCTGAGCTATGAAACGCCCGGGGAGAAAACCTCTAAGTCCGTGATAATGTAGAGTGAAGGGTAGCAAAAGCAGGAAGTTTCCCAGGTAACGGACCCAGGTAACCTCAGTCACCGGCATCATCTGCGAAAGGTACTTCGCACAACCGTCCCCAAGAGGAAAAAAGAGGCTCGAAGTAAAAAGGAAGATCACCCCTTTAACGCTTCCGGATTCAATTCCAGCGAAAGATCTTTTAATTGCCGGAATCAGATTTCTGATCAAGTGTTTGATTATCGGGAGTGGAAGGAGCAACGATAATCACTGGATGTACCTGCTCACAAGTAGCAACTGCCAGTTCCGTCGAATATTTGGCGCATGCGGGGTGGGTCAGTACTCCTGCTTTGCCCATCACAGGTTGAGGAGGTTCGTAGACCACAAAACGCCAGATCAGCATACCAGTCAATGCCAGCCAGAAAAGCATGATTCAAAAAGGTGATAAGAATAGCTTTTTCATAACACAGAATCTTCAGGAGATCCCAACACCCTTTGGGTCACAAAGGGTAGAATCAAAATCATACCAATGTAACGTACCAACTGATGTGCCGCAACAAATGCCGGATCAAGATCCAGGATGAAGGCCATCATGATCATCGCCTCCAAACCTCCAGGTGCATACGCCAACAGTAGTTGCCCGAAGGGAAGATCAATCCAGTTGGCAACAACATAAGCCGCGACCAACGAAATGCCAAAACCCACCAGAAACGCACCAAAACAAGCTTTCAGCAACTTGAACAGAAGAATCGGATCAATCAAAGCCACCCTACATCCAATCAGGACTCCAAGTGCGACAAATGCAGGAATCATTAACCATTCAGGCATCACCAAAGTCACCAAACCAGATGCATTGATGGCAGAACTGAAGAAAAAAGGCCCCGTGAGCCAACCCGCTGGAATTTTCAACTTCATTGAAATCCATCCGCATAACGCAGAAATGGCCAAAAGCATCATCAACATCAAAGGTTCAGTCATCGTTAATGATTGCCCTACGAGAACTCCATCACCGGTTAAAGGGCTTCCAAGCACCATCGGCAAGATGGCTACGAGGATGAAAACCCGGAGTGACTGAGATATGGCTACCCGGCTCATATCCGCACGTGGATAGTCTCCTGCCATCGCAATGACGAAAGAAAGTGCACCCGGTATGGAGGCGAAATAGGAGGTCGAACGGTCCCAACCAGAGACATTGCGCTGATAAATGTATGTTGCGAGAATGATCAACAATACGGTGAAAAATACCAGTGCAATGCTGATCGGCCATTGGTGAATCCTGGACAGGGTTTCTGGCTTCACCCCACTTCCCATCGAAAGTCCAAGAACGACAAACAGCCCAGCATGTAATTGTTTCGGAAAATCACATGGTATCCCGAGCAAAACAGCAATGGTCACTCCAACCATGGAACCAGAAAGCCATGGTGCAGGCAAACCAAGCCACAAAAATAACATTCCTCCAACAGAGCCAAACAAAAAGGCCAGACTCAATGGATAAATCTGCTTCATTTTTTTTTCACCCTAAATCGCATAATAAAATTAAATTTCAGTAATATATGTGATTTTTTAAACTGAATCCTCTGAAAATAATCCTTAATTGGATCAATCCTTCTCGATTGTTAAGTATAAACCTATTTCCCCCAGAATGCCTCTTGCTTAATCCTTGCATGAGTTCTTGTACAAGCACATGGAGGTGCCTTCTCAAAAGGATTAAGCCAGGTATTTGAAGATGAGTGTATCTCCAGAAGACCATAATAAAATCACCTCAACGGAAGGCGTGGAGGATGCTTTGGAGCATCTTGAACAGAAGTTCAGGAAAATCCTCGATCCACTTTATTCAGACTTGAGGAGTCTTCATTTTAGACTGCTTGAGCTTGAAGAACACTCTAAGCATCAAGATTCCTGAATCTGAGAACTTCTTTAGATTTTGAAACTCGATGAAGGATGATCTTCCATGGCCCTCGATCAGGCCCGAAATCAATTCGAATCCTTCCTTAATCCTCTGTCCCGCTCCAAAAGGGTCACACTGCTTTTGGCCTTGTTCGTGATCCTGGTCGGTATGGGATTCCTTCTTTTTCAAAGCTCTTACCACCCCTGGAGAGTGCTTAAATCCGGACTGGACCCTACCCAATCTGAATCCATGCTCAAACTACTGCATCAGCATCAGATCCCAGCACACCTCGAAACAGGCGGTTCGATTATAATCGTGGAACAGGATAAACAGGATCAGGCACTCCAACTGTTGGATCTTCCTGCTTCTCAGTAAAGACCAGGATTTTCTAAGCTAATTAAACTCAGGAGGAAATCTCTACATTGAATCTTCCTCAGTTCCCCCTCACGATCAGAGGCCATTATCACTGGTAAAAATTGAAATCGGAATTAGAAATTCTGTTTTTCAATATAAGGAACCTGAAATTCTGTTTTTATCTCAAATCCATTCTTTTGAAAAGAAAATACTTATATTGCTGATATTATAATAATTATTTAATTTTTCAGCGTAAAATTTATCTTTTCCAGATTCCAAAAATAATTTGTATAATCAATCTTATTGAGAAAAAGGAATTTTGAATTCTTATTATTTAAATAATTTTAAATTACTCCTATGATATCAATAGTTTATAGTTGGTATTTAAAATGCAAGATTTCGATAAATATATCGAACAAGATTTCATCCAAAAAATAATTCAACTCTCTAACAGGTGTATGTCTGACAAAATTCCTAACTGGTCCCTTGAAATTCTTCCCCACCACGTTTCGGAGGTGCAAGGGCTTCCACAGTGGGTGGAGGAGATCTATGTCACCATGATACCGGGAAGTAAAATTTCTGAAGTGGTGGAGGCCTCCGCACAGCTCGTAGATGAGGGCCGCACACCAATTCCTCATATTGCAGCAAGAGGGATGGAAAGCCGAGAGCAGTTTTCAGAAATGCTGGAATCTCTGAAGCAGAAGGGGGTAAACCGGCTTTTGTTGATTGGAGGAGGTGAGGAAGAACAACAGGGGCCTTTTACCGAGGTCATGGACCTTATGGAAACCGGCGAATTGCAACGTATCGGTTTTGAGGAAATAGGCATTGCCGGCCATCCGGAGGGCAACCCTAGTGATCCTGACGCGGAGAACAGCCTTTTGAAAAAAACTCGATGGGCCACAAAACAAGGCATTTCCACAAGGATTGTCACTCAATGGTGTTTCGAAAGCCAGACCCTCAACCGGTGGATTAATAATCTGCATGAGCAGGGAGTAACCAATCCGATCCATATTGGAATCCCGGGGCCAGCAACTTTGAAGACGCTTCTACGCTATGCTCAGGTATGTGGGGTCAAAGCTTCTTCGGAAGTGCTGAAAAAACAGGGTTTCAACCTTGGCAAACTCCTTTTCGTGAATAAGCCCGATCGTTTGGTTCAGGAAATTCGGGGGCATCAACAACTCCACTTGTTTCCATTTGGAGGGCTCACAAAGTCTTCCGAATGGCTTCAGCAACAGCGCAATCTGGCATCAACGGCTTAGCTATGACTGAGGCATCGGTGGTTTTCACCCCTTCCGGCAAACGTGGAAGTTTTCCCACCGGCACTCTGGTCCTTCAGGCTGCACGATCGCTTGGCGTCGATTTAGATTCAGTCTGTGGTGGGAGGGGAATATGCGCTCGTTGCCAAGTAACCCATGCGACCGGTGAATTCCCAAAACACAGACTTGTTTCCGAACCCTCCCATCTCTCCCCTTTTGATGCCACCGAAGAGAAGCTGGTCAAGAAAAGGAATAAGCTGAAACAGGGACGCCGGTTAGGATGTACGGCGCGGATTGAAGGAGATTGTGTGATTGATATTCCTCCCGAGAGCCAAATGCACCGCCAGGTGGTCCGAAAGGAAGCTGAAGTCCGAGAAATCCTTCTCGATCCGATCGTCCGACTGTATTACGTCGAAGTGGAACGTCCAAGCATGGAAGAAGCCTCCTCGGATCTAGGTCGGTTGTTACAGGCACTTGAACAGGAGTGGCATTTATCTGGGATCAAGGTTCCTCACCCGATCCTGAAGTCTCTGCAAACTGTTCTGCGCGAAGGAAACTGGAAGGTGACTGCAGCAGTCGACCGTGAGAACCGGATGCGGGGATTGTGGCCTGAATTTAAGGAAACACTTTTCGGAATAGCCATCGATGTAGGCTCGACCACTCTCGCGGCACACCTTTGTGAACTGGGGAGCGGTGAAGTGCTTGCGTCGGCAGGAAGGATGAATCCTCAGATCCGTTTTGGCGAAGATCTAATGAGCCGAGTTTCCTATGTGATGCTCAATCAGGATGGAGACAAAGAACTGACAGATTCGGTGCAAGAGGCGCTCAATCAGCTTGCGCATGAAGTCTGCGCTCAGGCTGGGATTTCTCAGGATGAGGTGATAGAAATGGTCCTCGTCGGAAATCCTGTAATGCATCATTTGTTTCATGGAATCAATCCTGTCGAACTGGGTGGGGCGCCTTTCGCCCTCGCCACCGATAAAGCGATCGAAACATTAGGCACAACACTCGGATTTCAGCTAAATCCTCAAACCCACAGCTACACTCTGCCCTGCATTGCCGGACATGTGGGCGCTGACACAGCAGCCATGGTTTTGGCCGAGGCTCCACACCATGAAGAAACACTGACCCTGCTAGTGGATGTTGGTACCAACGCAGAGATCGTACTTGGCAACCAAGATCGCCTACTGGCCGCGTCCAGTCCAACAGGACCTGCTTTTGAAGGAGCCCAGATTTCTTCAGGACAGCGTGCTGCACCCGGAGCGGTTGAACGTGTCCGCATTGATCCAGTGACCTTGGATCCCCGCTTCCGTGTCATAGGATCCCAATGCTGGTCCAATGAGCCTTCCTTTGAAGAAGAGACACGCAAGCTTGGGGTAACCGGAATTTGCGGGTCGGGGATCATTGAAGCGATTGCCGAACTCTATCTGTGTGGAATCATCACTCGAGACGGACTGTTCAATGAAACCTTGAGGAGTCAAAATAGCCGGATCATCAAAGAAGGTCGAACCTGTGCCTACCTTCTCCATTCAGGAGAACCCGAACTTCGAATCACCCAGAATGACATCCGTGCCATTCAGTTGGCCAAAGCGGCTCTATACGCCGGCATCCGTCTACTCATGGATCACCTTGGTGTCGAGAAAGTTCAGCGCATCCGGCTTGCTGGAGCCTTCGGCAGTCACATCGACGTCAAATATGCGATGGTCCTGGGATTGATCCCGGATTGTGATTTGGAGCAGGTCAGCTCTGCGGGTAACGCAGCAGGTACCGGTGCCCGCATCGCACTGCTCAACCATGCATCGCGCAGGGAAATTGAAGAAACAGTTCGACAAATAGAAAAGATCGAAACAGCCGTAGAACCCACTTTTCAACAACATTTTGTGGACGCCATGGCCATACCGCATCAGCATGCGTCCACAAAACATCTACAAAAAATCGTAAGTCTTCCTGATTCCAAAAACTCGACCCAAAGCATCGGGGAGGATCGTCCCAGAAGAAAACGCAGTAAAAAGATGGTTGCATGAACAGGAGGCATGAGTGAATTCCCCGAAACCATGGAGAAGCTTATGAAATCCCACGCACAAGTGGTTGTGATAGGTGGTGGCGCGATGGGCGTCGGCCTGCTTTACCATCTGGCCCAGGAAGGCTGGAAGGATATGATGCTGATTGAAAAAGGGGAACTGACGTCTGGTTCCACCTGGCATGCTGCAGGGCTCGTCCCGCATTTCATCGGCAGCCTCAACATGGCCAAGGTGCATCGTTATGGCTCAGAACTCTATCAGGTCCTTGAAGCAGAAACCGGACAGGCGACCGGATGGCATGGATGCGGAGCCATCCGATTGGCAGTCAAACAGGATGAAGTGGATTGGTTTCAATACGTCCAGGGGGTGCTTCAGTTGGCAGGTGCGGAATGCCACCTGATCGGTCCTGACGAGATCCGAAAACTCCATCCTCTGCTCGATACCAAGGGTGTGCTGATGGGAGCGTATACTCCAAATGACGGACACACCGATCCCAGTGGAATCACCAATGCAATGGCCGCCGGTGCCAAAATGCGTGGTGCGGAAATCATCCGGCACAACCGGGTTACCGACATCAATCCTCTTGCTAGCGGGGAATGGGAAGTGGTGACCGAGCAAGGAACCGTCATCTGCGAACACGTGGTCAATGCAGCAGGATCCTTTGCTGGTCAAGTCGGTGAGATGGTCGGTCTGAAGGTGCCGATAGTGAATATGGTCCACCAGTACCTTGTCACCGAAAGCATCCTGGAAGTCAATGATTTGGAAAAAGAAATCCCGGTCGTTCGCGACCCCTGGTCTTCCTGCTACTACCGTCAGGAACAGCAAGGACTTGTAATCGGCCCCTATGAAATGAATGCCGAAGCATGGGGACTTGATGGGATCGACTGGAGCTTTGACAACGCTCTCCTTCCTCCTGACACCGAGAGACTGGAACCGCATCTTGAAAAAGTTGCAGAGCGGATACCTGTTTTTGGGGACGCCGGCATCAAGCGTGTCGTCAGTGGACCCATCACCCACACACCGGATGGTAACTTCCTCCTAGGCCCTGCTCCCGGACTGAAAAACTTCTGGATGTGTTGCGGAGCCAGCATCGGCATCACCCAGGGAGCTGGTGCAGGAAAATATTTGGCTCAGTGGATGATCTACGGGCAGACGGAAATCAATGTACGTGAAATGGATGCACGACGCTTTGGGGACTGGGCATCCGGACGATACACCCTGGAAAAAGCAGTCGATGATTACGAGCATATGTACCAGGTGCATTATCCCGGTGAATTCCGGGAACCGGGACGAACACAACGCACCACACCTGTGTATGAGACTCTGAAAACCAAGGGTGCCGTCTTTGGAGAGATTTTTGGTTGGGAACGGGCCAAATGGTTCGATCCAAACCAGGAAGGAGAGCAATACAGCTTCAAACGGAACAATTCCTTTAACGCTGTTGCCGCAGAATGTAAAGCGGTGCGTGAACATGCTGGACTTCTCGATCTCTCGAGCTTCGCCAAGTTCGACATTCAAGGAGAAGATGCAACTTCCTTCCTGAATCGTCTATGCGCGAATCGAATTCCAAAAAAGGCTGGCGGCATCTCCCTGGTTCACCTCTTGACCGATCTTGGTGGGATCGAGTGTGAGGGAACGGTTGCTAGGCTTTCCAAGGATGTCTTCTATTTCCTCTCAGCCGCGGTAGCTGAAATCCATGATGAAGACTGGTTGGATCAGCAACGCTTACCCGGTGAAAGGGTGGAGATCTCGAATGTTACCGACGATTACGGAGTACTCGTACTCACTGGTCCTCGTTCAAGGGACATCCTGAAACAACTGACCGATGCCGATCTTTCCAACGAGGCATTTCCCTGGCTGCGGTGTCAGGAGATCGAGGTGGCAGGCATCCCGACCCGTGCCCTCCGTGTTTCTTATGTGGGAGAACTCGGTTGGGAACTCCACCATCCGATGGAGAGAATGCAAGAACTTTACGATCAGTTGCATGAGGCTGGAACATCCCAAGGTCTGAGGGATTTCGGAACTTATGCTGTCAATTCACTTCGCATGGAAAAAGCCTATAAGGCCTGGGGTGGAGAACTGACCACTGAAATCACTCCCGTCGAAGCGGATCTTCTGCGCTTCGTCGATTTCAGCAAATCCTTCACAGGCCGGGAAGCCACCCTGGCCCGTAAACTCCAAAGCACCGCAATGCAGTTGGTCTACTTGAGTTTGGATTCTCCTGAAACCGATTGCCTTGGAAACGAACCGGTCTTCGACGGTGAAAAAATGATCGGTGTCACCACCGGAGGAGCCTATGGACACACCGTCTCCCAAAGCCTGGCTTTTGCTTATGTTCCTCCCGATTATGCGGCACCAGGAACCCGTTTTGAAATTCCACTGCTTGGGGCGCGAAGGAGTGCGACTGTAATTCCGGAAGCGGTCTATGATCCAAACAATGATCGTTTAAAACACGGGTGATTCCTGACAAGGAGGCAAAATGACTCAAGGAGTAGGCAGGAGAATGGGAGGGCGTGAGGCCCGCAGACAGGTGAGGGCTTCAGCTCTCCCTGAATCCCTCAAACCAGTCTGGCCGGGGTATGAAAGCGGACGATACCTTCCGCTTCGGGAACATGAACTGGATTTGATTCATGAACAGGTGATACGGGTCCTGGAGGAAATTGGACTCACTGATGCCATCCCATCCTGCATCGAGGTAATGGCGGCAAAAGGATGCCGGATGACAGACTCAGGCAGGCTGCTGATTCCAAGAAAGGTGCTCGAAGAAACGCTGGAACAGGCCTCAAAGCAACTCACTCTCCATGGACAAAAACCTGAACATGACTTGGATCTTTCCGGAAGCCGAATCCATTTCGGGACCGGAGGAGCCGCAGTTCATATCGTTGAGGCGGAATCCCGAAATTACCGTGAATCAACCGTCAATGATCTTTATGACCTGGCAAGGCTATGCGACAAACTGGAACATATCCATTTTTTCCAAAGACCGATTGTGTGCCGTGATCTCGACGATCTAAGGGAAATGGATTTCAACACCTGTCTCGCTTCGGTCTTCGGAACCTCAAAACATGTCGGTACCAGTTTCATGGATCCACTTCATGTTGAAGAAAGTCTGAAGGTGCTCCATCTCATTGCTGGCAGTGAGGAAGCCTGGAGAGCTAGACCCTTTGTGAGTATGTCCAGCTGTTTTGTCGTACCTCCGATGAAATTCGCCCAAGACGCCTGTCGTTGTCTCGAAGTCGGAGTATACGGAGGAATGCCAATCCTGTTGCTCAGTGCTGGTCAGGCTGGAGCCACTGCCCCAGCAACGATTGCTGGAGCGGTCGTGCAGTCAGTAGCGGAAGTGCTGGCAGGACTGGTTTATGCCAATGCCATAGTTCCTGGAGCCCAAGTGATTTTTGGCACCTGGCCCTTTGTCTCAGATTTGAGGACAGGTGCAATGAGTGGTGGAAGCGGAGAACAGGCAATACTAATGGCGGCCTGCGCCCAAATGGGGCGCTATTACAATCTTCCCACCGGAATCGCTGCCGGGATGACCGATTCCAAACTCCCAGATGCTCAGTCTGGCTATGAAAAAGGGTATACCGTCACATTGGCTGCTCATTCCGGGGCCAACCTGGTTTATGAATCAGCCGGCATGCAGGCCAGTCTTCTGGGGTGCAGCCCGGAAAGTTATGTCATCGACAACGATATGCTCGGTGCGATCAACCGAACCTTGCGCGGCATCGAAATCAACGAGGATACCTTAGCTTTCGACACCATCCGCCAGGTTTGTACCGAAGGCCCAGGACATTATCTTGGGCATGAGCAAACCCTGTCGCGAATGCAGTCCGATTACCTTTACCCGGAAGTTGGGGATCGTGAAAACATCAATAACTGGATCGATCAGGGTTCGATGAGCATCGAAGAAAGGGCTGCAAAGCGCTGTAGGGAAATCCTCGATACTCATTTCCCCGACCACATCAGTCCTGAAATTGAATTAAAGATTCGGGAACAGTTCCCGGTTCGTTTTGAGAAGGGATCCACAAATACCCTGAATCCCCAAGTAGCTTGACTTCAACATGAGACTGAACAAATTCAATACCCTGACCTTTGATGTCGTGGGAACACTGATTGATTTTGAGACGGGAATTTTGAACTGGTTTCAGCCCCACCTGAAACAGAAGGGATCCGAAGTGGAAGAAGAAGAGATCCTGACCGGATTTGCACGAACCGAGGCACATTATCTCAAGACTCTTCCTAAGAGTTCATTCACTGGACTTCTCCCGGTCATCTACAGCGATATGATGCGTTCTTGGGGTTTTTCTGCCAACGAGGAAGACGGGTTGGAATTTCAGGATTCCATCCAGGAATGGCCACCTTTTCCTGACACGATTGATGCTCTTACAGAATTGAAGAAAAACTATCATCTGGTTGCCGTTTCCAACTGCGATTCCTCCTACCTCGAGTGGATGTCTACAAGCATTGGTGATCCGTTTGATGAGATGGTGAGCAGTGATGTGGTAGGGGTGAATAAACCGGATGAACGTCTTTTCCAGGAAGTTCTGAGACGTCTGAATCGCAGAGGGATCCTTCAAGAGGAAATCCTGCATGTGGCACAGAGCCAATTCCACGACATCGTTCCTGTTTCCGTATTGGGATGGTCTTCCGTATGGATCCACCGTCGCCACAACCGTCCTGGTTTCGGGGCTACCCCAAAACCTTACAAGATGGTGAAACCCTCACTGAACATGCAAAACCTGAAAGAGCTGTTGGAGGTTTTGAAACGGAACCGTGAGGATGAATCGAAACGAAGTAAAGGAACGTTCAGTTTAAGAGTGACTTTCAACCATACAGAAGCAGCCTGAACTCTAAAAATAATAAGATGGCAGATCGGAAAAAACGGGCTGGTGGAAGATCAGCCAGACAGGCAGAAAGGCAGAGGCCTAAAGCCCTAAGTGCAGCCTACATCAAACGCAAAATTCCCGTCTACAACCTGCTTGATGAAGAAAGCCTGAGCCTCATCGAAAACAACGCAGATACCATCCTCCAGGAAATCGGCATCGAATTCCGTGGCGACACGGAAGCCTTGGATCTGCTCAAAGAAGCAGGGGCAGATATCAAAGGAGAACGGGTACGTTTTCCCAAGGGGATGTGTCGGACCTTGATTCAGGCTTCAGCACCAAAGGAATTCATCCAGCATGCCCGTAATCCAGAACGCAGTGTTGTCATCGGAAACGACAATATGGTTCTCGTCCCGGCTTATGGATCACCATTTATTCGGAATGTCGAAGAAGGTCGTCGTTATGCGACGATTGAAGACTTCCGTAATTTCGTCAAACTCGCATACCAGAGCCCCTATCTTCATCATTCCGGAGGAACGATTTGCGAACCTGTCGACCTTCCTGTCAACAAGCGCCATTTCGACATGGTATACACGCACATGCGCTACAGTGACAAACCCTTCATGGGGTCGGTGACCGCACCTGAACGGGCCGAAGATACCGTGGAAATGGCAAAAATTCTGTTTGGTGTCGATTTCGTAGAAAACAACACAGTGATCACCAGTCTGATCAATGCTAATTCACCCATGGTTTGGGACTCAACAATGCTGGGAGCACTCAAAGTCTATTCACGCAACAATCAGGCGGTGATTCTCTCCCCCTTCTGCATTTCAGGAGCCATGTCCCCGGTTACTGTTGCTGCCACATCAACCCAGCTTTATGCAGAGGCATTATCCGGAATGGCTTTTTCGCAGTTGGTCCGACCTGGAGCACCAGTCATCTTCGGTACTTTTTCCAGTTCGATGTCGATGCAGTCTGGTGCCCCAACTTTCGGAACCCCCGAACCTCAACAGGTTCTCTACATCGTCGGAGCTCTAGCCAGGCGTCTCGGAGTTCCTTTCCGAAGCGGAGGAGGTCTTTGTGCTTCAAAGATTCCAGATGCACAAGCGGCTTATGAAGCAGCCAACACGCTTCAGCATGCGATGCTTGCAGGAGTCAACTTCATGCTCCACACTGCGGGCTGGCTTGAAGGAGGCCTGGCAATGGGGTACGAAAAATTCATCATGGACCTTGATCAGGCAGGCTTGATCCACTCTTTCACCAAAGGTGTTGATCTCTCTGAAAACGGATTCGGCCTGGACGCTATACGTGAAATTGGACCAGGAAATCATTTTCTGGGATCGTCACATACCCAGGCTAATTTTGAAACGGCTTTCTACCGATCCGAACTATCCGACAACAACAGTTTTGAGCAATGGGAAGCAGAAGGAGGTCTCGACATGGCTCAACGCGCACAAGTCAAATGGAAGACAATGCTTGAATCCTATGAAAAACCCTCTATGGACCCTGCACTGGATGAAGAACTTCAGGCTTATATAAACCGGAGAAAAAACTCCTTTCCCGATCAGAATTATTGAACCCTTCAACTCAAAAATGGAGATGTCATGAGTGAAGAAGAACAAATGAATGAAGAAGATGATCTTGATCTTTCAACCCTACCCGATGATGAGCTCGTGCAGCAAATGCATGATGATCTATATGATGGCCTGAAGGAAGAGATTGAGGAAGGCACCAACATTCTCTTGGAACGAGGATGGGGTCCCGACAAGGTCCTAAATGACGCACTGGTGGAAGGAATGCGAATCGTTGGCATTGACTTTCGCGACGGCATCCTTTTTGTCCCTGAAGTTCTGCTTGCGGCTAACGCAATGAAAGGTGGCATGTCCATCCTGCGTCCCCTGCTGGCGGAAACAGGAGCGTCTTCAATTGGAAAGATGGTGATCGGGACGGTCAAAGGAGATATCCACGACATTGGGAAAAATTTGGTCGGAATGATGCTCGAAGGTGCTGGATTTGAAGTCATCGACTTGGGCATCAACAATCCGGTGGAAAACTATCTTGAAGCGCTGGAAGAGCATAAACCTGATATGCTCGGCATGTCGGCCCTGCTAACCACCACCATGCCTTATATGAAAGTGGTGATCGATGAGCTGGTCAATCGTGGAATACGGGATGATTATATCGTGATGGTCGGTGGAGCTCCACTTAATGATGAATTCGGTGAGGCCATCGGAGCTGACGCCTATTGCCGAGATGCGGCTGTGGCCGTCGAAACAGCGAAAGCGCTGGTGAAGGAAAAAAGAGAAAAACAGGCAGAAGGAATTGAAGTTTGATGAAGGATTCCCATGAAATTCTGATGATCGCCTGTGGTGCACTGGCCCGTGAAATTGAAACGCTCAAACAGCTCAACCAGATGAAATTCTGGAAGATCCGATTTCTTCCAGCTCGCTGGCACAATCATCCTCAAAAGATTCTGGAAGGAATTGAGAAAATCCTGGAAGAGACCAACGGCCGATATTCCAGGATTTTCGTCGCATATGCAGATTGTGGAAATGGAGGAATGTTTGATCGGCTGATTGAGAACTATGGTGTCGAAAGGCTTCCAGGTGCCCATTGTTATGAATCCTTCAGCGGGACACAAAACTTTGAAAAGATGATGGTAGAGGAACCGGGCACTTTTTTTCTCACCGATTTTCTGGTGAAGACCTTCGACCAACTGGTCTTCCGTGAACTGGGGCTGGATCGTCATCCTGAATTGAAAGAGGAATATTTCAGACACTACAAGCGCCTGGTGTATCTTGCACAAACCGTTGATTCCGAACTCAGGACCAAAGCAAAACAGGCTGCAGAGTTACTTGAACTCAAATACGAGTACCGATACACCGGATATGGAGATCTGAAAACAGTGCTAAACTCTTGGCTGCAAACTTCCCTTTATGGCAAAACTGATCAGCATCTACTGGCGTGACATCCCTTCTCAGGTAATCGCGAAAAAAGGCCGAACTAGTGCCAAAGTGCAACTTTCCGAACGATTCCAAGTCGCGATCGATAAAGCTGCGATGAGGGCGGGAAAGCAGGGAAGTGCAGAATATCTGGACGATTGGCGCAGATCGTATTCCGACTGCGGAGACAACTTGGATAAGGCAGCCTCAGAGGCTGCAGAAAAATATGAACTCGAATACTCAGATGATCGACTGACCCTTCTCGCTAAAGCAAAGGGGCTTGATCCTGAAAAAGAGAATCATCCTGAAATTGAAAAATCCAACGGGGATTAAGGTTCAAAGCAAAGAATTCAACAAATCATTCATTCTAAACAACGGAATTATATCACTCATACCAATTCATGACTGAAACCATCATCAGTTCCGCATCCAAGGAAATCCGCATTGGTTTTGAACAACCGTTTGTGATCATAGGAGAGCGAATTAATCCAACTGGACGCAAGTTGCTTGCAAAGGAAATGGCCGAAGGAGATTTTTCTCGTGTGGAAAAGGATGCTTTGGCTCAGGTTGAAGCAGGAGCCCAAATGCTTGATGTCAATGCAGGCATTCCCCTCGCGGATGAACCGTTTATCCTTGCAGAAACAATTAAACTCGTGCAATCCCTGACCAATGTACCACTTTCCATCGATTCCTCCATTGTAGATGCCCTAGAAGCTGGTCTTAAGGTCTACCAAGGCAAAGCCCTCCTTAACTCTGTCACAGGGGAAGAGGAACGTCTCGAATCGGTGCTTCCTCTGGTAAAAAAATACAACTGTGCTGTAGTCGCCATTTCCAATGATGAAACAGGAATTTCTGAAGATCCTGATGTGCGTTATGACGTTGCAAAAAAAATTGTCGAACGTGCCGAGGACCACGGCATTCCAAGGGCCGATGTGATTGTCGATCCGCTGGTGATGCCCATTGGAGCCATGGGAACGGCAGGAGTGCAAGTGATGCAACTGGTCCGACGCCTGAAAGTGGAGTTGAAGGTCAACACCACCTGCGGAGCTTCAAACGTCAGTTTTGGACTGCCCAATCGGGATGGAGTGAATGCCGCTTTCCTGACCATGGCCATGGCTTCAGGATTGACCTCCGCGATCACCAATCCGCTTCATGGCTCCGTCATGCAGGCAGTGATGGGTGGCGACGTGATGCTCGGACATGACAGCAACTGCAGCAATTGGATCCGTAAATACCGAGAACCGCCCACTGTGTTGAATTCGGGTGCAGGAAGGCGTGAACGCCGACGAACAAGAACTTCCAGAACTGCCTGAATTTCCATGACCGTCAGCGTCTTTGAACTCTTCAAAATCGGTATCGGGCCTTCCAGTTCCCACACGGTAGGGCCGATGAAAGCAGCACGGCTTTTTTTGGAAAATGCCAAACAGCAAGGATATTTTGAGGATGCTGTTTCGTTGTCTACCGAATTTTTCGGTTCGCTCGCCCTAACCGGAATCGGACATGGAACGGACAAAGCCGTGTTGATGGGACTCGAGGGTGAGTTTCCAGAAACAATTGATCCTGCCTCAGTAGGCCCACGCTGTGATAAAATCCAGAGAAATTCCAAACTCGACCTTCTGGGATTCAAAACCATTCCTTTCTCCATCGAGGAAAACCTAAAGTTCCACCAAGAAGAACAGCTTCCAATCCATTCAAACGGGATGCGTTTTTCACTTTATGATGCATCTGCCTATCAAACATTTCAGCAAGTGTTCTATTCCATCGGTGGGGGGTTTGTCATGGAAGAATCAGAAATGCAGCAACCCTCCGGGCCAGGAACCAATCCCCTACCCTACCCCTTTTCCAATGCGTCAGAATTGCTCGAACTTTGTGAAAATCAACACTGGAGCATCGCAGAACTGATTCATGAAAATGAAAAATCCTGGCAAAACGAACAGGAAATCCACCACGGACTGCAGAAAATCTGGGAGGTAATGCAACAATGCATGCAAAGGGGACTGGAATCCGAAGAGATCTTTCTACCTGGAGGCCTTCATGTTCGTCGCAGGGCCAGGGGCCTTTTCCAGGAATTGACCCAAGAACGTGAACAAGGGATCGTTGAGACAATGGACTGGGTCAGCCTTTACGCGATCGCCGTCAATGAAGAAAATGCCGCTGGAGGAAGAGTCGTCACCGCCCCTACAAATGGAGCTGCAGGGGTGATTCCGGCTGTCATGCATTACTGTTTTGATACGCGAAAAGATTTTGATGAAAACGCAGTAGCAAAATTTTTGCTCACCGCCGCGGGCATAGGTATCCTCTTCAAAGAAGGTGCTTCACTTTCTGCCGCCGAAGTTGGCTGCCAGGGAGAAATCGGGGTCGCCTGTTCCATGGCCGCCGCAGGACTCGCAGCAGTAATGGGAGGAAGCCCAAGGCAAGTCACCAATGCCGCAGAAATCGGAATGGAACACAACTTGGGTCTGACTTGTGATCCTGTTGGTGGATTGGTTCAAATTCCCTGCATTGAACGCAACACGATGGGAGCCGTAAAGGCGATCAACGCTGCACGGCTTTCGATGCGAGGGAACGGTGAACATAAAATATCCCTTGATCATGTGATTGCGACAATGCGGCGAACCGGTGAAGACATGCTTCACCATTACAAAGAGACCTCCCTTGGGGGTCTGGCTGTCAGTTCAATTGAATGCTGACCAGGGATGTCTAAAGAAGCAGCTTCAACCGCATCGACATCGATTCTGAAAGACGCATCAGTGTATTATTGTGATAACCATGCATCTTGTTTTTCATTCATGTTTGTAAGATACTAAATGGTTTTATTCAAATAGGATTATTGATGATTTAATCCTGAAACAAAGATTTTTTTAAACCATTAATTTTTTTTACCAAATCAACATTCCTAAAAAAGAGAAAGTATGCTCTATGCACATGAGTTAATCGAACACACACCTGCAATTCACATGATTTTTCACTGGGCTCAGTATGGTATTCTGGTGGCGTTTACAGCATTTTCCTTTAGGATGCTGAAAAAAATCCACAACAAGAATGACCAATAATTTTCCCGTTAGGCATGGTATTACAGAATCCCAGTGAAACGGTACCTTTGTTTTCCTTTCTTTCGGAACATCAAATTCCTTATCAACGTGCCGACCATCCTCCGGTGTACACCGTAGAGGAATCCAAGAAGCTGAATCTCGGACTCGAGGGAGGTGCCACGAAAAATCTCTTTCTTCGGGACAAGAAGGGGAAAAGACATTTCTTGTTCTGTGTTGAACAATCGAAACAGGTCGATCTGAAGAGGGTCCCTAAACTCATTGATTCAACCAACTTGAGCTTTGCTTCACCGGAGCGTTTGCAGAAACATCTCGGCATAAAACCGGGTTCGGTCAGTCTCCTTGCACTGATCAATGATACTGAGGGTCAAGTAGAGGTTTTGATCGATGAAGAACTTTGGGAACAGGAAAATATTCTCTGCCACCCCCTGACCAATACAGCAACGCTTTCCCTCAAAAAGGAAGATCTTGAACGATACATCCAAAAAACAGGGCATCAATTTCAACTGGTCGAGGTGCCCCACCAACTTGCAGAATAGGAGAATTTCATGAATAGGACTGCAGATGTAGTCATCATCGGTGCGGGTATTATTGGTTCCGCCACATCGTTTGAACTCGCCAAAAGGGGCTACAAAACTCTCAATATCGACAAGCTTCCAGCCTCAGGTTACGGCTCCACCAGCAATTCCTGCGCGATCGTCAGAGCTCACTATTCAACCTGGGATGGAGTAGCGATGGCCTACGAAGGTTTTTTTTACTGGGATGACTGGAAGGACTATCTGGAAGTGGATGACGACCGTGGACTAGCAAAGTACATGAAAACCGGAAGTATCATGTTCATTCTCAGTGGTGAGGATCACAGCAAGAAATCACTGAAACTTTTCCAGGAAATCGGAGTGGATCATGAGATCTGGGACCTGGAAACACTGAAACAAAAGATGCCGATCTACAGCCATGACTGGTATGATGGCACCACCCGTCCTGATGAAGATGAGAATTTTTGGGACAAGTCTGGAAAACAGATCGAGGGCGCCGTCTGGACCCCGGGATCCGGATACGTCAGCGATCCCCAATTAGCGACTCATAACCTTCAGGTCGCAACGGAAGCAAAAGGCGGAGAGTTCCTCTTCGATGCTGAGATCATGGAAATCCGTCAGTCCAACGGAAAGATCGAAGGGGTAACTCTGACCACGGGAGAACAGATTGACTGTAAAACGGTAGTAAATGTGGCTGGACCTCACTCGTTCGTGATCAATCGGATGGCTGGCGTTGAAGATGACATGAACATCAAAACGAAGGCTCTTCGGCACGAAGTCCATCACGTCCCCTCTCCTCCAGGATTTGATTTTGAAAAAGACGGAGTCCACACTTCCGACGGAGACAATGCCATATACTTCCGGCCTGAAACAGGCAACAGCATCCTCATTGGTAGTGAAGATCCTGAATGTGATCCCAAGGAATGGATCCCGAATCCGGACGAATTCAATAGAAACATCACCGAAAGCCAATGGAAAGCACAGGTATACCGTTGCATGAGAAGGATCCCCACTCTAGAAGAACCCTCAAGGACAAAGGGGGTGGTCGATCTCTATGACGTTTCTGATGACTGGATTCCGATCTATGATAGCTGCAGCCTCAAAGGCTATTATATGGCCATCGGGTCCAGTGGCAACCAGTTCAAAAATGCTCCCATTGCAGGGCACTGTATGGCGGAACTGGTTGATGCATGTGAAAATGGACGTGAACATGACAAGGATCCAGTTCAGGTGAAAACCGTTTACACCGGATTGACCCTCAACATGGGTTTCTACTCCCGTAAGCGTGAGATCAATCCCAACAGCAGTTTCTCTGTCAATGGATAACCATGAGCTTCCAACTGAATTGTCCCAATTGTGGTAAACGTGCCGTCTCCGAATTTACATTTAAAAGTGAATTCCAGGATCGTCCGGCACCTGATGCCGATTTCAAGGAATGGGGAGATTTCGTCTTCCTACGTGAAAACAAGAAAGGAAAACAGACCGAATGGTGGTTTCATCGAAGCGGATGCCAAAGCTGGTTTCTAGTGGAACGTGACACCACTAACAACACGGATCACCAAAGTTTCTGGTTCAAGGATTTCAAAAAAAAGTGACCGTAACAAGAGAAGCATAATATGAGCAGACGCATTGATTCTCACGAGTTTTTCCAGGTTCGAGAACCAGGAAAAGAGATAAACTTTCTTTTCGACGGGAGTGTGGTTTGGGCCCAGGAGGGAGATACCATCAGCACAGCGTTGATAGCCTCCGGGAAAAAGCTGGTCTCCAGAAGTTTCAAATACCATCGACCTCGAGGCATCTATGATGCGGATGGATATGGGCCAGAATCACTGGTGACGGTTGATGACGAACCGAACCTGCTTGCCGATCGTGTTTTGGTCCGGAACGGAATGGATGTCCGATCACAAAATAACTGGCCCTCTCTTGATTTCGACCTTGCTGAAATCAATGACGTGGTTGTCCCCCTCCTGCCCAACGGTTTTTATTACAAGATGTTCCACAAACCAAAATGGCTTTGGCCGATTGCGGAAAAACAGATCCGAAAAGTGGCCGGGCTTGGAAGCATTGATACTGCAGGAAGACATGTCTCGAGACGTTATGAAAAACGCTACCGTTTCCCGGACATCTGTGTCGTGGGTGGGGGCCCTTCAGGGCTTGCAGCCTCAAAAGCCGCTCTGGACGAAGGCAAGAAGGTCCTGTTGCTGGATGACCATCCGGAAATTGGAGGGCATTCACTCCACAGCCTTTCCATCATTCAGGATTCACCCTTTCCTGAACTTGAAGGAATGGCAGAACATGAAGGAATCAGAAAACTTGCTGCAGATCTTCAAAATGCCTCCAATCTGGAAATCATGAGCGATGCCACTGTCTTCGGAGTCTACGAAGACAACCTGGTAGCCGCACAATGGGGGACTGATCTCATGAAGATCCGGGCTGATCGCGTCATCCTTGCAACAGGAGCTTCCGATCGACACCTCGTCTTTGATAACAACGATCGTCCAGGCATCATGACATCTCGTGGAGTCGAACGCCTCATCATGATCCATGGAATATCTCCCGCAAATGAAGCAGTAGTCGTTACCAGTCATGATGGAGGATATCACACTGCCCTCCTGCTCCATGGAGCAGGAGTAAAACTGAAAGCAGTGGTGGACTCACGTTCCTCGGGAACCCAAGGTCCCTTTGAAGAGCAGATCAAGAATCTTGATGTTCCAGTTTACCGCAATATGACGGCCCATAGAGCCCATGGAAGAAAAAAATTACAGAGGGTTGATATTGGCCCGGTTCTAGGAGGAGAAGCCACCCAATCATTTGACTGTGATCTTCTGGTCACCGCAGTTGGTCTTATGCCCCGACTGAGTCTTCTTTCCATGGGACGGAGCAGGCCGGAATGGGATCCAGAGCGTCAAATCCTGAGGATCTTTGATTTGCCTGAAAACATGTATGCCGTCGGCGAGGTGGAGGGGTCCGCAGACATCTCGAGGCTGCTCCAGGAAGGGATACAGACCGGAATCGCAGCGTCAAAGGGGAATGTTCAACCGAAATTCGAGCGGAAACCTGAAGAAATGATCGAAGCTCTACCAGCCGACATTGAATCAGGCGGTGATCACCATTTCATTTGCAAGTGCATGGATGTGACTCGCAAAGAAGCCTGTGTCTCCATTGATGAAGGTTTCGATCAGGTTGAAAGCTTAAAGCGTTACACGAGCATGGGCATGGGGCCATGTCAGGGTAAAAGCTGCCATGAGGCAGTCGCCAGACTGGCCGCTAAAGATACTGGACTCCGTGAAAACGAAGCAGTTCCGACCACCATGAGACCTCCAGCTTTTCCTGTTTCTTTTGGACTGCTGTCAGGCCGGGCCCACCATCTTGGCCCTATCCGCCGAACTCCAATGCATCCATGCCACATTGATCTTGGTGTTAAATTTCTCGATGCCGGTGCCTGGAAACGTCCGGATTCCTATACAAATCCCCAAAAAGAAGCTCTTACCGTACGTGAAGGTATTGGCATAATTGATGTCAGTACCCTCGGAAAAATAGAACTGAGTGGTCCGGATGTAATAGATTTTATGCATTTTATGCTTCCAGGAAAATTTGCCAAACTGGAAGTGGGCCGCACCCGTTATGCGATCATGATTGGAGAGGACGGAATTCTCTTTGAGGACGGAACCATCTCCCAAATAGAAAAAGGAAAATACTATATCAGCACCACCACTGGTAATCAGGATGCCATCTACACCCTTTTCCAATGGTGGTTGACGACTGGAAATTATGATGTACAGGTCAAGAATCTGAGTGGTGGAATTGCCGGAGTCAATATTACTGGTCCCAAAACTCGTGAATTTCTAAGCAGCGTGATCGATCTGGATTTTTCCAATGAAGCTTTTCCTTACATGCATAACCGTCAAGCCAATCTGGACGGAGTACCGTTGAACCTTTTCCGTATTGGTTTTACGGGTGAACTGGGATACGAAATTCATTTTCCCAGTGAATTTGGAGAATCGGTCTGGAATTACTTCATGGATAAAGGTGTATCTTTCGGATTGAAACCTTTCGGTGTGGAAACACAGCGCATCCTCCGTCTTGAAAAAGGACACCTCATTCCTGGTGCAGACACGGATGCATTGAGCAACCCCTATGAAGCAGGGGTGGACTTTGCCATTCGGGACGAGAAAGAGGATTTCATTGGAAAAGCCTTCCTGGCAGAGTTCAAGCAGCGTGAGATCGAGAACCGATTGGTCCCCTATTGTCTTCAAAAGGGGAGCCCCATCCCAACAGATGGTGTGGCCGTGATAGCGAATGGCAAACCAGTCGGACGGATCACCAGTTCGAGGATGAGCCCAACCCTAGGTTACGGGATCGGCATGGCTTGGGTTCCTGCCGAATCAGCAGAAGCAGGAAGCAATTTCAATATCCGCCACCTCGACGGAACCAGCGTGATGGCTACGGTACTCGATCATGCTGCATATGATCCCGAAGGGACTCGTCTTAAAAATTAAAGCATTAGAATACTGGAAAAAATAAATTAACTATGTTGAACAAAAACAGTCCGCTTTCCGGGATTTACCGTAGCCATTCAGCTCAGTTGACTGAGGTTTCAGGTTGGCAAATGGCGGAAAATTATGGAAACACAGATCTGGAACAAAAACATTTGGAGGAACAGTGTGTTCTCACTGACTGGTCCCACATAGGAAAAATCAGTCTTTCTGGAGTAAATGCTGCGGTTGATGCGGAAAAGATGATCCAAGGCTCTTCCAAAACCAAGGTATTGAACACCCTGATGGTCAAAGATGCAGCAGCCTTGAGACTCACAGAAAATGACTTTCTGTGCTTAACCGAGGCAGGCATGGAAGAAACCTTGCTCGTTAAATTGAAAAAACCACAAAGCACGCTCATCAATCAAACCGGGGCCATGGGATGCTTTGCTTTGGGAGGCCCGCGAAGAGATGAAGTCCTTGAACGATCCACCGCAGTCGATTTACGCAGGGATCGAATGTCTCAAGGTTCCGTTCTGCAGTCAACCATACATACGGTCTCATGCACGATTTTCCGCACTGAGGATTTGGATATTCTGGTTCATCCACGTTCCTTTTCAGAATCACTATTCGATGCACTGATGGATGTCGGCATAGGTGTAGGCCTGGTCCCTGCCGGTCTTGCCACCGTTCCTGTGTCATTTCGCAGAGAGGACGCATGACCGAAAGAATGTGGAATAACCATGAGATGCTTCCCAGTTATGACGTAGTGATCATTGGTGGAGGAGCTCATGGGCTGGCTACTGCCTACTACCTGGCTAAAAATCACGGCATCACCAATGTCGCCGTCATGGAGCAGAAGTTCATCGGCTACGGAGGGTCCGGAAGAAATACCGCCATCCTGCGTTCCAATTACCGAACGGAAGAAGGGATCCTCTTCTATGACCAAAGTCTGAAACTCTATGAAGACCTGGCTCAGGATCTGGATTATAATCTGATGTTCAGTCAGCAAGGACATTTTACCCTCGGCCACAGTACTGCGTCGATGCAGGCTTTGACGACTCGGGCGGCCTACAATCAAGCAGTGGGAGTAGACAGCACCATTCTGGAACCACCGGAAATCAAGAAGATGCTTCCGGAAATCGACATTTCCAACCATCCCCGCTATCCCATTATGGGAGCGCTTTATCATCCTCCCGGAGGCATCATACGGCATGATGCCGTCGTCTGGTCCTATGCCCGTGGTGCTGACCGAAGGGGAGTTCACATCCACCAGTTGACTGAAGTTCAGGATATCATCGTCGAAGATGGAGAGGTCCGAGGGGTGGAGACCAGTCGTGGAAGAATCAACTGCAAACAGGTGGTTTCCTGTGTTGCAGGTTGGAGTTCAGAAATATGCAAAATGGTCGGGGTCAAACTTCCATTGGTCACCCATCCCCTGCAGGCTTTGGTGACCACAGATTACAAACCCTGGTTGCATCATGTCGTGGTCAGTTCGACTCTGCACATCTATCTCAGTCAATCCGACCGGGGTGAATTAGTGTGTGGAAACGGCATCGACCATTATCCTCATTATGGCATGCGTTCTACTCTGGGCTTTCTGGAATCCTACGCAGCACATCTTCTAGAACTCTTCCCCATCCTTCACAACGTTAGCGTCCAACGTCAATGGGCCGGCCTTTGTGACATGACTCCCGACTACAGCCCGATCATTTCGATGGTCGAGGAAGTTGATGGATTCTATGTCAATTGCGGTTGGGGTACCTGGGGTTTCAAAGGTTCACCGGCAAGTGGATGGAACACGGCTCAGATGGTTGCAGAACGCAAGACTCCGGAACGGATCGTTGGTTTTCGACATGACCGTTATGTCAAAAACAGACTGGTTGGAGAAAAAGCAGCTGCTTCAGTAGGAAATTAAAAAATTGCTCACCCATAAAACTCATCTGCCGTTCGACAACACTTTCGGGGCAGGCTATTATTTTATACTATAAATCGTTCAGAAAAGGAGCATTTGTGGAAATTATTGTACCCATCAGACAGGTTCCGGATGTTGCTTTAAACATCCGAGTTAATGACGGCGTTGTTGTGGAAGACGGCGTCAGTTTCGTCATCAGCAGTTGGGATGAAACCGCAATTGAAGGCGCCCTGCAAATGACTGAGGAACTCGGAGGAGAAGTCACCCTGCTTGGAATAGGCCCTCAGCGTGTTTCAGAGGCGCTTCGTAAAGGTTTGGCCATGGGAGCCCATAAGGCAATTCATGTACTCTATGAAGAAGGTCAAACGGATTCATTCGGATATGCCAAGATCATGACTAAAGTTATGGAAGGCAGGAATTACGATATGATCCTGACCGGAAAACAGGCCCAAGACACGGATGCAGGTTTAACAGCCTCCATGCTGGCAGAATTTCTTGAACTTCCCCAGGTGACCAATATCATCCGCTTCGGTGACCTTGCTGCCGACGGATTGACTGTGTACCGCAAGGGAGATCATGGCACTGAGGTTCTCGGCCTTAAACTCCCTGCCGTAGTGACGGTCAACGACAGCCTCAATGAACCCCGATTGGCCTCAATGCGGGGAATCATGATGGCCAAGAAAAAACCGATGGAGTCTCTCACCCCAGCAGACCTCGGTATGAATGCAGAAGAACTGGGGCTTCAGGGATCCATGACCGAGGTACTCAAGTTCGAAAAACCGGAATCCCGTAAGGAAGGAGAACGGTTTGAAGGTGAAGAAACAGAAACGGTCCCCATGACACTCCAAAAGCTAGTCAGCGAAGCCAAGCTTGCCGTATGAAGGTGCAAAAAAGAAATATAGGAGAGAATTAAAAATGCCGAAAGTATTAGTAGTTGCGGAATCAAAAAACGGAGAAATCAAGAAACCTACTCTTGAATTATTGAGTCTTGCCAAATCTCAGAACCTTCAGGCTGAAACCATTTTGATTGGAAATGATGTTTCATCTCATGCAGATCTGCTCGCAGGATATGGAGCAGAAAAAGTTTATTTGGCCGATGATGCTGGCCTCTCCATTTACAACACTTCTCAGTTCACAGCACTGGTGGAGGATGCTGCCAAACAATCTGGAGCCACCCAAATCTGGCTTACCTCTTCTGAAACCGGAAGGGATCTTACACCACGGGTTGCCGCTCGATTCGGAGTAGGTGCCCTCAGTGATGTGACGGAACTGGAAATCAACGGAGATGATATTACTGTTGTCCGCCCTTGTATGGCCACAAAGCTCGTGCAGCAATGCAGGTTCAGGAATGATGGACTGAAAGTGATCAGCATCCGTGCGGGAACCTATGAAGCAACAGAGGCCTCTGCGGGTAGCGCCGACACGGTTTCTCTCAGTATTCCAGAGGGAGACCCCAGAGTGGAGGTTCGTAACATTCAGGTTGAAGAGACCAACGAGATCGAACTCAACGAAGCCAGCATTGTTGTTTCTGTCGGTCGAGGCACAGGTGGAACAGAAGGATGTGAATTCGTCAAACCACTGGCTGGTGAAATGGGCGCAGCATTCGGGGCCTCACGAGCTGTTTGCGATGCGGGCTGGATGCCCCACAAGCATCAGGTCGGACAGACTGGCACAGTTGTTTCCCCTGATTTTTATTTCGCATTCGGAATTTCCGGAGCGATCCAGCATCTGGCAGGAATGTCCGGTTCAAAAGTGATTGTAGCGATCAATAAGGATGCAGAAGCACCGATTTTCAAAGTGGCTGATTATGGAATCATAGGGGATCTATTTAAAGCAGTTCCAGTTTTTCAGGAAGAAGTTGGCAAACTGAAAAATTAACCTCGAATCCCCTCAAGGGTGTTTCATGAATGGTCGAGTTAAAAGCGATTTCAGGAAACCCTTAAATTTTCAGAAGATAAAGACATGAAAACACAATACCGTGCAGTCATCATCGGCGGTGGTGTGGTCGGCACCAGCCTGCTTTACCATCTCTGCAAAATGGGTTGGGAGGACTCGGTCCTTGTTGAAAAAATCGAACTCACTTCAGGCTCCACCTGGCATGCTGCTGGGCTCCTTCCACTGTTCAACATGAGCTACAGCGTGGGAAAAATCCACAAATACAGTGTTGATCTCTACCAGCAACTGGAAGGAGAAACAGGACAACCCGTCGGTTTTCATAGAAATGGGAACCTCCGTCTCGCCAGAACCCAGGAGCGGATGGATGAATACCGACGTTATTCAGGAACTGCCAGTACGATCGGTGTACCCTACCGCCTGATCGGTCCAGAGGAAGTCAAGAAACTGTGGCCTTTTGCAGAAGTTGGGGATCTTGTTGGTGCCCTTTATCATCCCGATGATGGACACGTCGCTCCCGTGGATTTGACGATGGCTCTTGCGAAGGGTGCAAGGATGAACGGTGGAGAGATCTACACCGAAACCGAAGTCACCGACATCACACAGAAACCGAATGATGAATGGGTCGTCAACACTTCCAAAGGAGATATCACCTGTGAAGTGGTGATCTCGTGTACAGGAAACTATGCGCGCCAGACAGGCCGTATGGTTGGCCTTGAACTGCCCGTAGTTCCCGTTGAACATCAATACATCGTTACTGGAGCCATTCCAGAGTTGGCAGAATACAATAAAAATGGAAATCCAGAGTTGGCAGTGTTGAGAGAAAGTGATGCCTCCTACTACATGCGCCAGGAAGCCGATGGGTTGATTCTCGGCCCCTATGAAAAGGGAGCACCCTGCTGGGCCCTCGATGGAGTTCCGGAAGGATTTGGACAGGAACTGCTCGCTCCAGATGTGGAACGACTGGAACCACATGTAATCGCTGCAGGCCAACGAGTTCCGCTTTTTGAATCGGCAGGCATGAAGGAATGCATCAACGGCCCGATTGCATATACTCCCGATGGAAATCCTATCGTCGGACCAGCACCAGGACTTAAAAACTTCTACCTCTCAGAAGGCCACAGTTTCGGCATCACGGCTGCCGGTGGTTCAGGAAAATTCCTCGCGGAATGGATCATCGAGGGCCATGCAAGTATCGATATGCTGGGCGTCGACCCACGCCGTTACAGTTCCACACAGTCGACTCGTGATTTCATCAAAGCGAAGAACGAAGAAGCCTACGAGCATGTCTTCGTCATTCACTATGATTTTGAAGAACGGCTGGCCGCCAGACCCGCCAAGACGAGCAAGGTTTATGACCGGCATAAGGAACTCAATGCTTCCTTTGGGCAGCGTTATGGTTGGGAACGTCCGAACTGGTTTGCTGCAAAAGGTCAGGAAGCCTACAACAAATACAGCTTTCACACCAGGAAGACCAACTGGTTTGAGCGAGTAGGCCTTGAGGTTTGTGGAACCCGGGAACGTGCAGCCCTTCTGGATCTGACCCCTTTTGCCAAACACCAAATCTCCGGACCAGGAGCAGAAACCTATCTTGACTCGATGGTCGCGAACCGGCTTCCGAAGAAAAAAGGTGGAATCACCCTGGCCCATGCCCTGACTCCCACAGGTGGAGTCGAATCAGAATTCACCATCACCCGCGAGGAAGAAGATCGTTTCTATGTGGTCAGTTCAGGTGCCGCGGAACGTCATGATCATGATTTACTGCTGCGAAATCTTCCTGATGACGACAGTGTCAAACTCGTAAATAAAACCATGGATTTGGGAACCTTGGTGATCTGTGGTCCTGAATCGAGAAATTTGATGGCCAAAATTACCGATGCTGATCTGTCCTCATCTGCATTCCCTTGGCTCACCTCCCAGGCGATCACCGTTGCGGGAGTTCCATTATTGGCGATGCGGGTTAATTTCGTTGGAGAACTGGGTTGGGAACTTCATCATCCCATTGACCGTCAACTGGAATTATTCGATGCCATTGTCGAAGCGGGTGCAGACATGGACCTCGTCCATCTCGGTATGTATGCGATGGAATCCCTCCGGCTGGAGAAGTCCTACCGTATGTGGGGTATGGATTTAACCAAAGAATACTCCATCCTCGAAGCAGGACTGGACCGCTTCGTGAAAATCCAGAAAGGACAATTCACCGGTCGTGAAGCCCTTCTCCTGCAACGTGAATCCGGAGTCCCTCAGGAATTCGTGACCCTTGAAGTTGATGTGGATGACGCCGACCCCATGGGAAACGAACCGGTATTTTCTGGAAACGAGATGGTGGGAAGAGTCACTTCCGGATGCTTTGGTCATTCCATTGGCAAAAGCCTCGCCCTGGCCTACGTCGAAAGCGGAATTGGCAATATCGGCACGGAACTGGAACTGGAAATCCTCGACAAGCGTTTCCCCACCCGGGTGATTCCGGAATCTCCCTGTGACCCACAGAATGAGAAACTGAGGATCTAGAAAATACTAAAACATCGTTCGAGATAATCCGCACTCCAGGATCCATCATCAATTTGTGGAAGTTCCTGACTTCCACAAATGGGCTTTTGGGAAATCAATTAAGCCAGTTTCCAGTTTCTCCAAAACATTTTTTCGTTCGGTTTCTTCATCGTCCAAAATCTGAAGCGACTGAACAATATCTCTTCTCCATGAACTTCCCAGGATTTTTAGAATTCCAATACTGCCCAAGAATTGGTCAACTCAGCAGTTTATTCATTGACGTTGAAGAAGAGTTTAAACTCTTAATAAAATGTTGCTTGGAGAATTAAAAACTGGATTTTCAGGGTTGGATAAAGGTAAACCTCCTCGAAAATCATTCATCGATTCCAATCGGAACTCGTGGGCGTGAGAAAGATTCATGAAAGACAAAACAGTTGAAAAAACCCTGACAAGATCAGGGCGGCGAACTCGGTCTGGGGGGCGCTCTGCAAATACTGCCCGAAGGAGCACTGAATTATTCAAACAAATCCCCTGGCACCTGCCCTTGAATCATGACCGGCCAATCGAACCTCTATCCCAGGAGGGAGTGCAGGCCATCCATGATGGTGCGATGCAGATCCTGGAGCAGGTTGGGATCGAGTTCCTCAACAAGGAGGCGTGTGAACTATTTGCTCATGCCGGAAGTCGAGTTGATGGGAACAACGTCAAAATGGATCGTGATTGGGTGATGGAGATGATTGGCAAAGCACCTTCACAATTTACCATCACCCCACGCAATCCTGAGCGCGAAATTATCGTCGGTGGTAATCACATCCTGTTTGGAAATGTATCTTCACCTCCTAATTATTATGACATAGATCTGGGCAAAAAGGTTCCCGGCACCCGTGAAAAATGCGCCAACCTGATCAAACTTTCACAACATTTCAACTGCATCCATATGATCGGAGGCTACCCCGTTGAGCCGGTGGATCTTCATCCTTCGATCCGCCACCTGGAGGTCCTCTTCGATAAGCTTACGATGTCGGACAAAGTCTGCCATGCCTACTCACTTGGCAAGGAACGGGTAGAAGATGTGATGGAGATGGTCAAAATCGCAGGAGGTTTGTCGGAGGAGGAATTCCAGTCGAAGCCTCGCCTTTATACCAACATCAATTCCACCTCACCACTCAAGCATGACCATCCGATGATTGATGGAAGCCTGCGTCTGATCCGCAGGGGACAGGCAGTTTTCGTGACTCCCTTCACTCTTGCCGGAGCGATGGCACCTGTGACAATAACCGGAGCAGTGACGCTTTCCATTGCAGAAGCATTGTCGGCCATTGCATTGTTTCAATATGTGAAGCCCGGTTGTGCATGTGTGATCGGAACCTTCACATCGAATGTTGACATGAAATCAGGTGCACCTGCTTTTGGGACACCAGAATACATGCGGGCTACCCAGATCACGGGTCAAATGGCGCGCTTTTATGGCATGCCGATGCGTGCCTCAGGTGTGTGTACCGCCAATGTTCCCGACGGCCAATCCATTTGGGAAACATCCAACTCTTTATGGTCAGCGGTACAGTCAGGAACCAATGTAGTCTATCACTCCGCTGGATGGCTTGAGGGCGGATTGATTGCCAGTCCAGAAAAATTCATCATGGATTGTGAAATGCTGCAGATGATCCAGCGTTACATGGAACCGGAAATCTGGAACTCAGACCCGGATGCAATTGCGATTGATGCGATTAAGGAAGTTGGTCCTACTGGACATTTTTTTGGAATTCAGCATACTCAGGACCGTTATCAGAGCGCTTTTTATGAACCTTTTGTCAGTGACTGGCGTAATTTTGAGGCTTGGGAGGCTGCAGGTGGAGTCTGGACGGCACAACGTGCCAACCAATTATTCAAGGATATCCTGGCCCGTTTTGAAGCTCCTTCATTGGCTGCCGACAAGCTTGAGGCTCTGTCTGATTTTGTTGCCCGACGCAAAGCTGAAGGAGGGGCCCCAACCGATTTTTAATCTTTTCTGTTCCAGTTTGCATAGAGGAATTCACTGAATTCATAGTTGAACAAAACACTTCTATGCGTGACATTGATCAACCGCATTGAATTTGTCCAAAGAATTTTGAGCCCACAATCATTTCAAAGCCCAGTCGAATGCTTGCATATCCGAATGGTATTGAGGACAAACCTATAAAGTAGAACTTTCAAAACGTGGTTTCATGTCCAATACCATGGTTTTAACACCGAAAGAAGCACAAGATTTAATCCTTAATGCTTTGATCGGCTCCGGGACTTCTCCAGAAAATGCAAACTACTTCACCGAGGCAATTCTGGACACAGAATTATCCGGACTCGAAGGTCATGGATTCTACTGGCTTCAATATTATTGTTCTCATTTGCTCAGCGGTAAAGTCGACGGCAAAGTCATCCCTCAGATTCATAAGCTCTCTGAAACCAGCTTAAGAGTGGATGCATGTCATGGATTTGCCCACCCTGCAATCGAGGCAGGATTCAAGCATCTTATTCCGGCCACCAAGGCACACGGAGTTGCAGTTATGGGGGTTTACAACTCATACAACGGTGCGACCCTCGGTTATCACACGGGAGTCCTCGCACGTTCTGGATTGTTGGCCATCGGAGCGACCAATGTAGTCCCATTGGTCGCTCCCTCCGGAGGAAAAATTCCAGTTATTGGAACCAACCCCATATCTTTTGCAGTACCCGCACCCAATGGTCAAATAGCCTTCCTTGTCGATCAGTCCACCACTGAGGTCACATGGACTGCCCTGAAAAGGGCTGCCGAGAAAGGTGAACCGATACCTCCCGGGTGGGCACTCGATGCTGAAGGCAACCCGACTACCGATGCCGAGGCGGGACTGGCTGGTTCGATGGCTTCGGCAGGTGGTGTCAGAGGATTTAACATCGGACTCCTGGTCGAGGTGCTTTGCGCAGCACTTGCCGGAGGGAAACTTGGACCCGATCAGGGATCCTTTATGGATGATGACGGGAAGCCCATCGATAATGGGCAGTTTTTTGTTGCCTTTGAACCTCAGATGCTTTCAGGAGGATCTTTCGACAGAACCATTACCGCATTGGTCAAATCTATCACTGATCAGGATGGTACACGCTTACCCAACTCAAAACGAGAGGCCAACAAGAAACGATTGGCCAAAAATGGAATTATCATCGAACACAATCTATTCAACACATTGCAAAAATTTTGCTTAAAAGAATCTAAGACCCTCGATTACCGAAGTAGAATTGGCTTTGTGAGAGGTCAGGCCAGATCATGTAAATTTTAGATCCATTCTATAAGTGGATGCATAAATGATCGCAAATGGCTTTCCCATCAAAATGTAAACTCCAATAATTTCATTCATTCTGAACTAGGACAATCTTCATTTTTTCAAAATAATTATTAGAGTTTGAGATAAAATTTTTTCTGAAGTTCTTTAATTTTTTTCAGTCGAACCTATAATGAACTCTCTTGAGTGATCAGTTTGGAAACAAGAGATTGGATTAGGATGAATCTCATTTTTTGAAATAAGACATTGACATTATTATGTAAGTCTTCTATTTTCTCTTTTTTTTATAAAGAAATTTTGATTCCTTAATCTTACCAAAATTTTCCCAACTAATTCTAAGCATATTTTGTATGTCTACCAGTGAAGCTTACGTACAATTCAAAAATGTCCAAAAAAGCTACGATGGAGAGACCATGGTCGTCAAGAATCTCAACCTTGACATACAGGAAGGGGAATTCCTGACCATGCTCGGCCCTTCTGGTTCTGGTAAAACAACCTGTCTTTTGATGCTGGCGGGGTTTGAAACTTCCACCCATGGCGAAATCATCCTCAACGGCAAACCAATCAACAACGTTCCTCCACACAAAAGGAACATCGGTATGGTCTTCCAGAACTATGCTTTGTTTCCACACATGACGGTCAAGGAAAACCTTGCTTTTCCTCTGAAGGTTCGAAAACTCTCTGATTCCGAAATTGATTCAAAAATCAATCGGGCCTTGGAAATGGTCCAGTTGGAAGGTTTCAAGAACCGGCGTCCGATGCAACTTTCGGGAGGACAACAACAACGTGTTGCAGTAGCAAGGGCTCTGGTTTTTGAACCGACTCTGGTCCTGATGGATGAACCCCTAGGTGCCCTGGACAAAAAACTCAGGGAACAGATGCAATATGAAATAAAACACATCCATGAAAACCTTGGTGTTACCATTGTATATGTGACCCACGATCAGAGTGAAGCACTTACCATGTCGAACCGCATTGCAGTATTCAATGACGGAATCATTCAACAGTTAGCCAACCCTTCAGAGCTTTATGAAGCTCCTGAAAACACATTTGTCGCCCAATTCATAGGAGAGAACAACACTCTTAAGGGACGTGTCGAAGAGATCAATGGTAACTCCTGCAAGATTACCTTGGACAATGGTGATTCTGTTGATGCCATGGCCGTCAATGTTGACTCAGTTGGTTCAGAGACGACGATATCTCTGCGCCCGGAAAGGGTCTTTATCAATCCAAATGATAACACGTGTAAGAATTTGGTCGACGCCCAGGTTCTTGAACTGATTTACCTCGGAGACCACATACGTTCCCGGGTTAATGTCTGTGGCCATGACGATTTTATTGTCAAGGTCCCCAATTCCACTGATCATGCTCAACTCAAACCTGGAGACAGGATTCGAGTAGGCTGGCATGTGGAAGACGCACGGGCACTGGATGTGCCTGTTTGATATGGAAACGGAATTTGTTTCCTAATTCATATTCACAAGAAAAGGCCTTGTTGAATAGATCATTCTTCTCAGGAGAACTTATGAATGTAATAAAACTCATTATAGGAACCTTCACCTCTTTGGCTTTGGGCATGGTTGGCTTTGCTAGTCAAGCAATGGCTGATATAACCGTTGTTTCATGGGGTGGAGCCTATACCATGAGCCAGCAAAAAGCATATTCAGATACTTTTTCTGACTCTCCTTTGGTTGGTGGAAAAGTCAATTGGGTGAACTACAATGGTGGTTTAGGGGAAGTGAGAGCCCAAGTCGAATCAGGTAACATCACATGGGACATTGTGGATGTCTTACCTTCAGATGCACGTGTAGGATGTGATGAAGGACTTTTTGAAGAATTGCCAAGAGATGTCTTTGCTAAAGCTCCCGATGGGACACCGATGGATGAAGACCTATACGTCTCTTTGCCCAATGACTGTGTCGTTCCACAGATCTGGTGGTCCTACATGGCGTTTTATAAGAAAGGGACTTTTTCTGGCACCCAGCCAAGCACCATTGCGGACTTTTTCAATGTAAAGAAATTTCCAGGGAAACGTGGCATCCACACCTGGGGCAATGCCATGATTGAGATGGCTTTGATGGCAGACGGAGTAGCAGCCAAAGACGTTGACAAAGTCATGGATTCTCCAGGTGGAATAGACCGTGCCTTCGCCAAACTGGACACGATTAAAGACCACGTTGTTTTCTGGTCCTCCGGAGCAAAGCCACTGGAATTGGTCAGCAGTGGTGAAGTGTCGATGGCTCTGGCATACAATGGCCGTGTCGGTGCTGCAATCCTATCAGAAAATGCTCCTTTTGTACCGATCTGGGACGGACAGGTACTCGAGGAAGAATGGTTGGTGATGGTCAAGGGAACGCCGAATTACGATGAAGCTCTAAGGTTCCTGGTCCACGCTTCAGCACCTGCTCAACAAGCAGGTCAGGCCAAGTGGATCAATTATGGTCCGATGCGGAAGTCCGGTATGGCGATTCTCCAAGCTAATGAGCCATTTTTTCATACAGGGGCTAACATCATGCCCCATATGCCTAATACGGATGAGCATATGAAGGGTGGCGTCTATGCTAATCCGGATTGGTGGGCGGACAATGGTGCATCCATCTCGGAAAGATACAAGGCCTGGATGGGTCAATAATTTTTTTTAATTAGTTCATGTATGATGACAGGGAATAACTTATAAAGGTATTCCCTGTCTCTTAAATTCTTTTCTGCCCATCCATAACTCTATTTGAATCCAAGTCAGAGTATCACCCCTTCTACGCCATTGCTGACCGCTGATGGGATTCCCCTGAAAGTCAGTCTGAGGCGTTCAATGCGTCGCAATAAAATTCGTGCATTCGCATTGATCTTCCCCACTCTTGTTTTTTTATTAATTATATTTATTTTCCCGATCGGCAATCTGCTTACTCGAAGTGTTGATGACCAATTAATCAATTCCCAGCTTCCGTTAACATTCAAGGCTCTGGAACAACATGAACTCCAGGATTTACCAGGTGAAGAAATTTATGAGACAATATTTTTTGACCTCACGACAATCAATAAATTTCTCATAGAAAAAAACTATGGCGAAGAAGTCGACCTAAATGATTCTGGTTGGAAAATTAGAATTCCTAAACGAGGCCCCTTCAAGGAGAGTATTTTAAATATTAGTCCGAAGTGGGGAGAAGTTGAAACGTGGCTAACTTTAAAAGAATTTGTTGATGATGCGGAAGATTTCAAAGGAACAAAGTTTGAAGAAAAAGTAGTAAAGAAACGTGCCGAATTTAAAATCTGCTCTTATCTGACCCCTCTTAAAAATGCTGCCTGCGGGAAACTCTATAGAGAACTCAAAAAATGGGATGGAGAAACAATTCCTGGAGAAAAAACATTCAAAGCCCTAGACCAGGATCTTCGTTCTGCACATAAATTTCTTCTGGGAAAATCAAGTACCCGGATGAATTATGAAACCCCAGGCTGGAAAAGTCTGATTAAGAAATCAGGAAGAAAACTTGGTAAAATCAAGAAGCCTCCCTACAAAGAGGCCATGATTAAAATTGATAAACGTTGGGGAGACCTCAAATATTGGCACTCGTTAGTCGTAATGAAAGATCCATATACAACAGGTTATTATCTGAATGCTCTGGATCGTAAAATTGACTCGAATAACAATGTTATAATGCAACCAAAAGAACGCCAGGTATATGTGATGCTCTGGTGGAGGACCTTATTGGTGAGCTTCATTGTAACCTTGGGTTGCCTTATATTGGCCTATCCTGTTTCACATCTTCTTGCGACTTTACCTCTTAAGTATTCAAACGTATTGATGATCTGTGTGTTGATGCCATTCTGGACATCACTTTTGGTCAGAATTGTATCCTGGATGGTGATGCTCCAGCAACAGGGAGTCGTTAATAATGTACTGGTTATGAGTGGCATTCTTTCAGACGAAAATCGACTGCCCATGATGTATAATTTTACGGGTACGGTGATTGTTATGATCCAGATACTTCTACCCTTCATGATCCTTCCAATATATAGTGTCATGAAAGGCATCCCCCCAACTTATATGAAAGCAGCCCAAAATCTAGGAGCACCACCTTCCCTTGCATTTTTAAAAGTCTACATGCCTCAGACTCTTCCCGGAATAGGTGCGGGAGTGATTTTGGTATTCATTGTGGCTATTGGTTACTATATAACTCCCGAATTGGTGGGAGGAAAGGATGGTGTTTTAATAGGTAATATGGTCGCTTATCATATGCAGAAATCTCTTAACTGGGGATTGGCAGCGGCCATGGGATCGATCCTTCTTGTTGCGATCATGATTCTTTACTGGGTATATGACAAAATTGTAGGAATCGATAACATGAAATTGGGTTAAGAAATGGCACTTCCCATTTATGCAACACCCGCTCAAAAGATTTGGCATTATACCTATCTGTCAATTTGTGCCCTTGTTCTTTTTTTTCTGGTCATGCCTTTGATTGCGGTCATTCCCATTTCATTCTCAAATTCTCCATTTCTAGAATTCACTCCAGGCATGGTGTCTCTGGACCCCGATGCATTTTCCCTGAGATGGTACAGGTTGATGATAGGAGACTGTTCTGATCCTGGAATCACAACCGTCTGCAGTGACAATTGGATCAAAGGTGCTCAGAACAGTCTTTTCATAGGTGTGATTGCTACATTATTAGCTACAACGTTGGGCATACTTGCCTCTCTGGGACTCAGCAAGCCTTATATGCCTTTCCGAAAAGCCATCATGGCAATCATGATTTCTCCACTGATCGTTCCTCTCATCATCACAGCATCCGGGATGTTTTTCTTTTTTGCAAAATACAACCTGGTTGCAAGTTATGCAGGATTGATTCTGGCCCATACTGTCTTGGGGATTCCCTTCGTTGTGATCACGGTGACTGCTACCCTAGTCGGGTTTGATCACAACCTGACCAAGGCTGCATCGAGTCTAGGTGGCAGCCCCTTATACAATTTTTTCAAGGTTCAGATGCCACTCATTCTTCCTGGAGTAATTTCTGGTGCCCTCTTTGCTTTTATTACTTCTTTCGATGAGGTGGTGGTCGTTCTTTTTATTGGAGGACCTGAACAGATCACCCTTCCACGCCAAATGTGGTCTGGAATCAGGCAAGAAATAAGTCCCACCATTCTCTCTGCAGCCACCATTCTTGTCATTTTCTCAATCCTCTTATTAACCAGTGTGGAATTACTCCGAAGAAGAGGAGAACGGCTTCGGGGAGTGACACCAAGCTGATTCATTCTAAGGTCTTCTATTGCTCATAGACGCCCTTCAGTACAACAATTGGTCTGAGAACATCTTCAAGCAGCTTCAAGCAGGCGGAGTGACAGCAGTCCATGTGACCATCGCCTACCACGAAGATTTTCGGGAAACCGTGGAAAACATCATCCGCTGGAACCGAAGATTCGAACAATTCCCGGAACTCATTCAACCCGCGGGAAGTGCTGAGGAAGTTCGAAACGCAGAACGGGAGAACAGAACCGCAATCATCTTTGGCTGTCAGAACTGTTCACCTCTAGAAGATGACATCGGCTTGGTGGAAGTCCTGCATCAGCTTGGAATCCGTTTCATCCAGCTTTCCTACAACAACCAAAGCCTTCTTGCCACTGGTTGTTACGAGTCAGAAGATCCCGGAATCACACGCATGGGCAGACAGGTGATCCGCGAAATGAATCGGGTGGGGATGGTTGTGGATATGAGTCATTCGGCTGAACGTTCAACTTTGGAAGCGATTGAACTTTCTGAACGTCCGATTGCCATCACTCATGCCAACCCGACCTTTTGGCATTCTGCTCTTCGAAACAAATCCAATGAAGTCCTTCTGAAACTCTCCCAAAGTGGAGGAATGCTAGGATTCTCGATGTACCCGCATCATCTCAAAGACAAATCGGAATGCACCTTGGAGGGTTTTTGTGAAATGGTGGCTCGCACAGCAGAATTGATGGGTGTTGAAAGGATTGGATTCGGCAGTGACCTCTGCCAGGACCAGCCCGATTCCGTGGTGGAGTGGATGCGGAACGGAACCTGGACACGGGAGACCGATTACGGGGAAGGATCTGCAGGACAGGCAGGATTTCCTAACCAACCGGAATGGTTCCATGACAACCGGGATTTTCCAAAAATCCTCAAAGGTTTGAGAGAGATCGGATTTTCAGAAACAGAAGTAGAAGGCATCTCTGGAAAAAACTGGCTTCGTTTTTTTGAACAATCCTTTGGCCCTAAAATACCACTTGCCTGAAAACGCAGTTCTTCAAGATAACCCTTCCGAGCATCTGAAATGGAGGTCCCCGGAAACAGTAATGCGCTTGGAACGCATGGGTTCTTCTTTTCCAACCCGTCTCAGTTTTATGAGAACACTGATACGCAGAATGGCAAAAGAAAATTGGTGTTTCGAAAGGCTTCGCTTCGATGTCGACCAGCAAGGATACGGAATTTCGGTTTATGCAGCAATCACTCCTGAACGGACCTATTCCTTGGTTGCTTTTACTGATGCCCTCGATCCTGAAAGACGCACCGACCGGGTGATTGCTGAAGCCTGGGATGCGACCTTCAACCTTTTTGACGGGATCCCGAATGAACAAGACCTGGAACGACTGAGAAACAATACTCCCAAGCAAGAAGCAGGTCGTTACCTTCCCAGTGAACTCGTACTTTCACGTGCCAACAAAAGTCTACGTCTCTTCGATCATATTGTGCAACGGCTTGCCTCAGGCCATCAGCCAGAGATTTCCCTTCTGAACTCCGTGGGATACCTGATGCGTACCACGGCAGTTTACGGCAGTGGGAAGTTCGGATCAGCGGACCGCAACAAGATATCCCAACGTCCGGAATCCAAAGGGGCATTCCAGGTTGAAATGCTCAATGTGTTCCTCGTCCGCTGGTTCTCCATCGATCTGGTTGAACACGTGGCCCGTTGCCTTGGAGGACAGAAATCCGTCCAGCTTGATCCAGAACTGAAACGAAGCCTAGGCATAGGCAATGCCACCGGCCTCGGAATGGCTCCTTTTCTCGTCAACCATCCTCAACTTGTCCACAACTGGGTGGCGGCCAGGGAAACCGCATTGGCACGTATCCGAAGTCTGAAAAACATTTCCAAAGAATCTTTGGAAGGCTTTAACGTTTTGATGAAGAAGGTTCAAACCCATATCGGACAGTGGAGGGTGGATGATGAAGAGCAAACCCGGAAGATTGAACAACTAGAGCATGAACTGAAGCAGCTTGATCAGGAATTTTTCAGGCTTCGAAGTCTGGAGTCTGATTATTTATGGGAAAAGATTTATCAGTATTCTCATTCGAATTTTTCCCTAGAAGGGCAGGAATTGGTTGTCTCTTTGATGATTGAACCCCACGGGGTTTTGGTGGATGAACTTGCTGAAACAATGCATTCCTCCGAAAAAATGAAGCTTGAGCCCTCGATGCCCCTTGGAAAGTTGAAAGAGCTCATTGAAGTGCAATACAACTGGGCGCTTGAGATCGATTTTGAACAATCCCGAAACCAACAACATTTCTGGTATTACTCCGAAGACAAATTGGAACCCAGGTTTGGGGACCGTTATCGTGAAAACGGAGCAGAACTTGAGATGCCCCTCGCCGTAGCCCGGGATGTCTCAGAACTTTACCAGGCTTTGAAAAAGAATCCCTTGGAACAAAGTACTGCTGAATTTACGCTGAGTCATCCTCAATTCAGGAGAATCATTCGCAGGATCCAATCTCTCAAAGATCAATCCTATGCAGAAATCAGGGACAATCTGGTGGGAGACAACGTTCGCCCGATTGACTTATTGCGCTTCAAACTCGCCTTTTTCGGAGCCACCAAATTTGACCCAAAATCCGATCTCTGGACCCGAATCACCATGTTCCAAGGAGCACCAATGCCTGATGAACTGTCTACCTGTGACCCGGATGCCTGGGCCTTTACGGTTCAGCCAGAACTGAATGAGAGAAAAATCACAACAGATGCTTTCGCAGAATGAAGTCATATTTTATTGTACTCGAGCTGCGGTTGGAGTAGGAGCGCCCTATGGTCTTGCAGAAGAATTTGCCCACTGGGCTGTCTGGTTCGGATGTTCTGATCTCGATCCCGCTCCAGTATGCCTTGCAGCACTGAAGTCCCTGGATGAAGGTCGGAGCGACCTCCATGGGAAAATCACCCGAAAACCAAAAGAATGGAGGCTGAGCAGCAATAGCCGGAAAGTATTATCGGCCATTCAGACGGGTTGTTTCGTGACAGACTGGTTATCCGATCAGCACGATGATGATGAGGAACTGGTAATGGAAGAAATCGACTCTCCTTTTCTGGTTGCTGCGGCGGTTGGTACTGCAACCTCAAAAGCATGCAGCATTTCCTGGAACAACGATTCCTGTCGAATGAACTTCGAGCCTAACCAGAACTGGGAACTATTCTGGGATGGAGAAAACCCTCCGGAAATTCCAGGCCCCTCAACCGTCATTCTTTCCATGAATCCTGAACTCTCGATTCCTGCGCAGCTTTATAGTAACAAAACCTGCAATTTTGAAAAAACCCGACAACATTCCTTGAATCAGGGAATCTCAACCGGGAAAGAATGGAACTCGATAATGACCTATTTCAAACGCTGCCTGGTACCTTCCACGACAAAATCCAGGGAAGTAGGTGCAGGTGCAGGATTGGTAGACACCGATTAAGAAACATGACAATGTATCGCCATATTTTCCCTGCTTAGATCCTAGAGTCATCCAGCGTCATACTTACATCCATACTGATCTTAGCATTGATTGAGGAATGCTATCATTATAAGGAATACAAAGATTGAGAAGGTATCTAATCTTTCATAAAATTACGATTATGTTGATTGAACTGCTGTGAGTCACCTGATTAATCCAGGCATTTAGAAATTTTCTCTAGATCAATTCATTACTCTCCATTTTAAACCGGTTCTCCCAAAAATCTAAATCATTGATCACAATGATTCAGACACAAAATCTCAACCGCACCGAAATCGAAGAGCTTGCTTCAAAAGCCACGGCCCCTTGTGGGTCTTCAGGACAAGAAGCAGGTTCGTTGGTAAAATTAGTCGCTTCGGTTGATGCTATTGAAAATCAGCCTGGAGCCCGAATCCCTGGTAGCCCGCGTTGGGATCATCAAACTCATCATGAAACAAATGGGGGCGATGTTGATCAAACTCTCATAGACAAAGTCCAAGCCCTTGCCACTTGAACCATAAATTATTGATGGAGCAGCCAAAAACCCTGAACCTAGAAAACGGAGAAAAACTTCCGTCCATTTTTTCATCTGAGGAGATGCAGAGTCGGCTCAGTCGACTTCGTGAACAGATGGAAAAGGAAGGGATTGAAGGGGTCCTTTTCACTTCCTTTCACAACATCAATTATTTCGATCATTTCGTTTACACCGCATTTGGCCGGAACTATGGACTGGCCGTCACTTTAAAAAGGATTTGCTCGATCACCGCCAACATCGATGGCGGCCAACCCTGGCGGCGTGGCGTAGGAGATAACCTGGTCTACACCGACTGGAAACGTGGTAATTTTTTTGTAGCAGTTCAGGAACTGCTCCAGGGCTCCCGAACCGTTGGAGTGGAATATGATCATTTGAGTTTGCAGATTCTGGAAAAATTAAAAGCAGCTCTTCCCGGAACCGATTTTGTTGATATTTCGGAAACAGTGATGCATCAGAGGATGATCAAGAGTGAGGAGGAAATCGAATTGATCCGGAATGGCGCCCAGGTCGCAGATATTGGAGGCCAGGCTTGTGTTGATGCTTTGGCGGAGGGTGTTCCGGAATACATCATTGCCCGCCATTCCACCCATTCCATGGTTCAGGAAATTGCAAAGCGCTATCCCGACAGTGACCTGATGGACACTTGGACCTGGTTCCAGTCGGGCATCAACACTGACGGTGCCCACAACCCACTCACCACAAGGCAGCTTGAAAAAGGAGACATCCTCAGCCTCAATTGCTTCCCAATGATCGGTGGCTATTACACAGCCCTGGAAAGAACACTATTCCTGGATCATGCTTCCGACGAGCACCTCCGGCTCTGGGAAATCAATTGCCGGGTCCATGAACGAGGGTTACAACTCATTCAACCTGGGATGCGATGCTGCGACATTGCCATGGAACTGAACGAAATCTTTGCAGAACATGATCTGCTTCAATACCGGACCTTCGGCTATGGGCATTCATTTGGCTCGCTATCCCACTATTATGGTAGAGAAGCAGGGTTGGAGTTTCGTGAAGACATTGAAACGATTCTTGAACCGGGAATGGTGGTCTCTATGGAACCGATGATTATGCTCCCAGAGGGCTTGCCGGGTGCAGGAGGATACCGGGAACACGACATCCTTCTCGTCACTTGTTCTGGATCAGAAAACCTCACTGGTTTCCCTTTTGGTCCCGAACACAACATCATTCGGAAATGATTCCCCTCTTGCTAGACCATTAAGCGAATTCACCAGAAGTATCTTATCTGATTGTTAAAAGCAGAAAGGTAGATCCGTTCCTTTAAGGATTAAGAACCATGGATCAATCGGAAAGAAACTTTGAGAAACCGAAATATGGATTCAGAGGTAATCCGCCAGGGGCTTACCACTGATGATTGATTCTTCTGCAGCTTGCTTGGGAACATTCGCTTCTTCATGATGCCCTGCATCCTGAGCTTGGGGTAAAATTTCAGAAAACCGGTTAGGCATCCCACGCCACATGGACAGAATCATGTAATAACCGAGCATCCCGCCCATCACCAGCATACCTCCTTCCACCAACTGTGAAGAACCACCTAGATCGCTGACCAACCAAAGTGCTGGAAGAAAACCTCCCAAAGGGAATTTTTCTGCGTTGGTAGAGTTGAAAAAAGCAATGCTTATGACTGAAAGCAGCAACCCGCTGCCAAAACCGATCGCAATGATTTGAAAGATTTCCATGTTATGCCTGTACTCTGGTTATCAGGATGGTAGATATATTAATTCAGCAAAAAGGATTTCCAAGATAAAAAGGGAGAATACCCCAAAGGCGCCAGGGTATCCTTTAACCAGAATTTTCAATTCTGAAGTCTTCTTCAGCCTTAGTTGAGATCACGCTGGTGACAATCCTGGATCAGTTCTCCAAGAAAGTCTTCGTGTTCCACCAACACGATACGTACATCATGGTTCCACAAAAACCAGAAGAGCCAGAAACTGGAAACCGAAACAATCAGAAATATGACAGAAAGGAGAATGGTCAAGGCTTTGAATGGATGGAATTGATATCTTAATAAGTTTTTTTCAAAAATCATTCCAGAATACCATTGAAAACTAATTTCCATAATTTTTTTATAGAACCTATTTCGTTCAAAAAAGATTTGATCGTTATTCATAAATTTCTAATTGAGATAAAAGATCGATGAAAAAATATCGAATTGCACTGATGCCAGGAGACGGAATCGGACCAGAAATTTGTGAAACCACGAAGCAGGTCACTGAGGAGGTAGTCCATCATTTTGCCCCAGAATCCCTGGAATGGGTGCATCTCCCAATAGGTTGGGAAGCAATTCAGCAAAAAAAACCTCCCCTTCCTCTGGAAACACTGGATGAACTTGAAGCATGCGATGGATGGGTGCTGGGGCCTCATGACTCGGCTTCCTATCCTGAACAGTACCGGCAGTCCCTCAATCCAAGCGGAGCCATTCGTAAACATTTCGACCTTTATGCGAATATCCGACCCGCCAGGAGTGTCTCCAGTAATCCTTACTCAAAAAAAGCATTCGATCTGGTCATCGTTCGGGAAAATACGGAAGGCTTTTACGCAGACCGCAACATGCACCTCGGAACCGGAGAATTCATGCCCCATCCGAACACCGCATTGGCGGTGGGTGTATTCACCCGAAAAGCCTGCGAAAGGATCGCAAGAAGTGCCTTTGAGCTGGCAATGAACCGAAACAAAAAAATCAGCATCATTCACAAGGCCAACGTACTCAGACTCACCTACGGGCTTTTTCTTGAGAGTTGTCGCAAAGTTTCAGCGGATTTCCCTGAAGTCGCAGTCAACGATTTTCATATAGACGCTGCAGCGGCATTGCTGGTCCGGAATCCAGATGAGTTCGACGTGATCGTGACGACAAACATGTTCGGTGATATCCTTTCCGATCTTGCCTCAGAACTGGCAGGCAGCCTCGGTATGGGAGCTGCCCTGAACGCCGGAACCCGAAAAGCCATGGCACAGGCAGCGCACGGTTCGGCACCTTCGCTGAGCGGAAAGAATGTCGCGAATCCCTGTGGTCTTATGCTCTCAGCAGGCATGTTACTTCAATGGCTGAGCCGGCGGGATCAAAACCATGCACTTCTTCAAGCCTCCGTTGCACTCCAAAAAACAATCTACCAAACTTTGGAAACCCGGGGACAGACCCAGGATCTTGGAGGTACACTGGGAACCCAAGAACTGACTGATGCCATCCTTCTTCAACTGCGTGAAGACCAGCAATGACTGAGAAGGAAAATCTGAAAAGTAGAGGCTGGTTCAGAAAAATCCTGACTTTGGGGCGCAGTAAAGTGCCCGAACTTGAAAAACCCCAATCAAGTCTTCTACAGGAGATGGAAACAGAACCGGGGAAATACCATCGAAGGGTCAGTGATTGGGAAGTTCATTCAGAACAGGCACGGCATACCCCGGAAAAGGTCTTGGAGGTGGTGCGAAAATGGATTTCGGAATCGTCGCAGTAGAACCTTGTAATCAACATTCATCAGATTTCTGGTTCACCTTCGCTTTGAGTTTCTCTAGATCTTCATCAATGCTTTGAACAGGAGGGTCCGAAATCAATCCGGATTGATCCTTTTTTGGGGCTTTCCAGGAATTCCAGAGACGGTGCAGCAGCCAGGCACCACCGAAAATAGTCCCAGCAGCAAAAGCCAGTCCAAAAACCGCCCCCAGCAAAGTAACCAGCAGGTAGCCACCGAACACAACTCCCAAAACAATGATCACCCATCGTAAAGGTTTTCCTTGCCCTCTTTCACGGATCATGATCGGATTTTATATTCGATATCAGGAATAATGTTCATAATGGACCCAAATGACTTCATCTCATTTTCTTTCAAAACCTATCACCAAGCACATCCAAACCATGAACTTTAATCTCTCAAACACGATAAAGTCTTTAATTCTTTCGGCTATCGTGTTCATGGTTTTCTTAGGAGGATGTCTTCATCAAGGATCATTTGAACAGGGATGCCTGAGGCTTTGCGATGGACTGGAGAAACGCCAGCGTCCATTCGAAAATGTTTTTTCCCGGCGTTGCAGTTGTTAAACGTGAAGCAAATCTTTCATTCAAGCCAGATCAAGAATCAGGATTTTCTGCGATTCTCACCTCATCTCCATTGATTTCAAGCGGAATCTGTTCCAGGTTTTCTCCAATACAAGGTCCAAAACTGCAGTAGCCATTTTCCAGTTCGAAGAGGGCTCCATGGGTACTGCAGATGATCAGGCTGCCATCTTCACTGGTGAAGTCATCGGGAGACCAGTTGAGTTGAACGCCCGTATGAGGGCATTCATTGACAAAAGCTCGAACCAGTTCGTCTTTACGAACTACAAAGATGCTGAATGGAAAACCCTCGTCTCCGAAAGTGAATCCTTTGCCTTTACCATTGGCAAGATCCTTTAAACTGCAGATTTGGGTACCGGGGGAAGGCGCATTTTCCTGCTGATTCCAAGACATCGATCATCCATGGAGGAAATCAACCGATCCAACTAACTTCGGCACCTCCACATTCAGGGCATGTCAGAGCATCATTATCGTGGAGGTTTTTCAGGATTTTTCCCTGATCGGAATCGGGATTCCCTGTCAATTCCAGTTTACAGGAGTTACAACAGAAAAGTGGACTTTCATCCCTCAGTCTTTGATCTCCTGTACCTTCAGATTGAGTGGGCAAACTGTTTTGAAGGCCAGAGGTGTTTAGATTTTCAGATCGTTAATGTACCAGTACCAGCTGATCAAGGCTCCCGACCAAATGATGAGATTGAGAATGATCCATTTATTGGTCCACATCTCTCTACTTGATCTGAAATGCTAAGTAAAAATTTAACATTGTGTCATACAAACTTAGCAATTTTTATAGGATTGAAGATGATTTTTGAGGATTGTATATCATTTATTCAGGAATTCGAGCGTAAAAAATAATCAAGAACCCTGTCGGGCAGGATTCTTTTCAGTCCTCCCATGAGATACGTTGGAAAAGTAACATAATATCGGATTTTGGGATGGGGACTTTCAAGTGCATGCAAAACCCTTTGGAAGACTGCTTCCGGACCTAGTGTGAAAGAAGACGCAGGCCCCTCCTTCCTGAGCCTTTGGACCTGTTTGAGGTATTCTTCTTGATGACGGCTTGAATCGCGGTTGATATTTTCCTCAAAAACCCTCAAACCGTTGTTCCGAAATTCTGAATGAATCGGCCCCGGTTCTATCAGGCATACATGCACCCCGGTTCCAGACAGTTCAAGCCTTAAGGTATCAGTCAAACCTTCGAGAGCAAATTTAGAAGCCACATAGGCTCCACGGTATTTGAAGGAGACAAAACCCAGAACGGAACTGTTTTGGAGTATCCTTCCTTTTCCACGTTCAATCATGTTTGGAAGCGCCAAACGGGTCAGTTCATGCCAGCCGAATACATTGGTTTCGAACTGCTTTCGAAGGACTTCTCGGGACAGATCTTCTACGGCACCTGGTTGACCGTATGCACCATTGTTGAAGAGTGCGTCCAACTTTCCTTCGACTTTTTCCATCGTTGCATCAAAAGCTGCTTGGATCGATTTGGGTTGTTCCAGGTCCAGTTGCAGGCACTCGAGTCCTTCCCCTTGGAGTCGTTTGACATCTTCAGCCCTCCTGCAGGAAGCTATGACCCGATACCCCCTTTGATGAAGTTGGTGAGCACTGTAATATCCAATACCACTTGAACAACCAGTGATCAGAATACTTGGAACTTTAGTTTGCGTAGCGGTCAATTGAGTTCCGGAATAAAGGTTCTTCCCATAGAAGATTGGATTTCAGGTGATTGAAAACCGGAAGCAGAGGTTCAAAGAAAAAACTCTGAAATGAACTGGTTCAATGGATGCATGGAAGCTATCATCCCTGAGGTTGTCTCAGTTGGACATAAAAAAGGCTAATCTAGGGCGTTCATGAAAGGCAAACGCAAACTGATCATCATCATAGCTGTCGTGGTGGTTCTACTGCTTGGAATCGGCGCTGGGCTGTTTTTTTTCCTGATGCCTGAAGAAGAAGTTGTAGAAGGCGAGGAAGGACAGGAACAAGTTGTCGAAGTCCAGGAACCAGAACCTGAAGTTGAAATCCCAGAACCGGAAGTTCCCCTCTATCTGGAATTGAAACCTTTTACAACCACCATTGGTCGTGAACCGCGTTACGCGAAAATCACGATGCAGCTCAAATTAGGCAGCGAACCTCCGAGAGCCTACCTGACTCTAAGGATCGCCCAGATCAAGGATGCGGTGATAGCTGTATTGCAAAAAACCGATTCGAAAGAAGTCTCTCGGGATGGCTGGGTGGACCGTCTCAAGGAACGTATCATTGCACGGTTGAACAAAATATTACCTGAGGAACCCGAGTGGGAAGACCCCAAACCAATCCGAAAAGTCCTGTTCAGCGAATTTATTCTCCAGTAGTCTTTTTCCTATCCTGCTTTTTTTGTTTTTGGGGTGGGAGATCTTTTCGGTCGAGTTCTAGGATTTTCTCACGCAACAAATGTCCGAATTTAAAAAGTTCCACCGTTTTCCCTCTCAGTTCCTGGACATCGTCCTGATGACGCCGGATACGCCCCTGAAGGGTGCCGACATCATTTTGATAACTGAGGATGTAATCATCGATGTTCGTCTCCCAGTCTGAGTGGGTTTTTTTCTGGTTCAGCAACTCACTGCTGATTTTCCAATCATGAGGGTTTTGCTGAGAAACTGAAGGGGCAGGAACGGTTCGGTCCCGTTGTTCGATTTTCTTTTCCAACAGATCCAGTCTGTTAGAAATCTGGTCCAGTTTTTTCAGTATCAGTTCCAATCCGGCCATAGAATCATTTTTTTAGACAAACAAAAACTTCAGCATAGTCAGCCAAGGCTAAGGACGCAAGCAGGGCGAATCTTCTCTCGAGCCTCGCTCATCAAGCCAGTATAGATTATTATTTCTCCATACATTTGTTTGAATAGATTGATTAAAAAGGGACCTTACACTTTGAAACAATCTCTTACATTTCCGAAAGGATTCTCAAAACTTTGTATCCTATATTGTTCTGAATTCAGTTGAAGGTTTTGAAAAACCTTAGAGAATTCTTTCACTTTATTTATTATCTTCCAGCATAAGGGACCAATGAAATTCACTATCAGAAACACGGTTATTCTTTTGGGGTTAATTTGTATCACTCCTGCTGTTTATGCCCAGGGGAACCCGGATGCAGTGATAAGTTACCGGAAAAATGTGATGAAAGCCGTTGGTGGTCATACCGGGGCGCTTTTTACCATCGCCAAGGGAAATCTGACTGAGTATCAGGACCAAATGTTATATCACGCTCGTGCCCTCCATGAGGCGGCACGCAGCATCCCTGCTATGTATCCTGAAGGAACCGGAGAAGGCAAAACCCGGGCTAAGGCGGAAATCTGGTCAGAACGGGAAGCATTCGAAGCTGTTGCTGGTGACATGACGAAAGCTGCAGAAAAACTGGTTAAAATAGTAGAAGCAGGAAATTTAAGTGAGTCTTTTCAGGCGCTCCGTCCCCTAGGAAAATCTTGCAAAGCCTGCCACAAGCAATTCCGCAAAAGACGCTGAATTCCGCTAACCGGATCCTGCTGGCATTGACCTTCCTGGTGGCCTCAGGACCCATTTCAGCACGGACTCCAGATCCGGAACGGGGGAAAAAGGTTTTCTATGCCTCAGGAGGATGTGGCTGTCACACCGATGTTCAGAATGACGGCCCCTTCATGGGTGGAGGACGCGGGATAAAAACCCCGTTTGGCATCTTCTTCGGAAGCAACATCACTCCTCATCCTGAAGAGGGCGTCGGCCGCTGGAGCGATGAGGATTTCATTCGGGCGATGACACTTGGGATGGCTCCGGACGGAAGGCACTATTTCCCCGTTTTCCCCTATACTTCCTTCAGACTGATGAACAAGGAGGACCTGCTCCATCTCAAGGATTACCTCTTTAGCCTGCCAATCAGTTCCAGGGTCAACACTGAGCACGATGTTCCTTTTCCTTTCAACTGGCGCCCGCCTTTGTTTTTCTGGAAACTGCTTTTCCTTGAGAAGGGTTCCTACCAGCCCGATCCTTCACGATCCAAAAGCTGGAACCGTGGCGCTTATCTTTCTAATGCGCTTGCTCATTGTGGAGAATGCCACACCCCGCGAAACCTTTTGGGAGGCCTCAATCCTTCCATGCATTACGCGGGGTCCGAAGAAGGGCCTGAAGGAGAACTGACCCCGAACATTACTCCCGACTTGGAAACCGGAATCGGAAATTGGAGTATTGAAGATATCGTGTGGTTGCTCCAAACCGGAATGAAACCCGATTCCGATAACGTCCAAGGGTTGATGTCTGAAAGCACAGAAAATGGCTATGCCCACCTCCCCCTGGAAGACCTCCATGCTATTGCAGAATATCTGAGTTCCCTTCCCCCTATCCACCACCCACTAGAATCAAAAACACAGGAATCCGAAATGGATTGGTAGAGTTTGTACCTCAATCTCATCATTCAAGTTTGCAATTTCAGTCATGGACAAAGTATCTCTGAAAGAAATGTGTTAAATTCATTGAAGATCTAAGATGGCAAAAATAGGAACCATCAGTTTCATCAAATGATTCTGACCAAACAACAGCAATATATTTCTTAGGCAGGAGTAGTGGAAGAGCAAGCAGGAACAAAAAGTTTTTTTTACGGTTACCTGATCGTTGCAGCAAGCAGCATCATCCAGATGCTGTTTCTCTCCTGCATGTTCGCATACGGGGTTCTGTTCAAGGAACTTGAAGCAGAATTCGGCTGGTCACGTGCGGCCATTGCCGGCGCCTCCTCCCTGATGATGCTGATGATGGGAACCCTGGCGATTTTTTTGGGTCGAACCAACGATATAGCGGGACCGAGGCTATTGTTGACCCTGACGGGAATACTTTATGGTTTGGGTTTCATGCTGATGTCCCAAATGAATAGCCTCTGGGAACTCTACCTTTATTTCGGGGTCATGGGGGGCTTTGGTCTAGCCTCGCATGACGTGGCCACCCTTTCCACGGTGAATCGCTGGTTCATCCGTTTTCGGGGACTGATGACGGGCATTGTTAAATCTGGAGCAGGCTTGGGACAGGTCCTCGGACCGATCCTCGCCAGTTATCTTGTGATGAATTACGGCTGGAGAAATGCCTGTCTTGTGATGGGACTTTTGGTGATGGCAGGAATGGTTCTGGCTTCTCAATTGATGAGGGGGGATCCTGAATCGATGAATACCCTTCCCTTGTCTGAGCCAGATTCAATGAAGAGTAATGAAACTCCGAAAAGGACCTCCTTCCGTTTTGAAGAAGCCCGGAAAACCCGTTCCTTCTGGATCCTATGCCTTGCGAAATTCGCCGATTTTTTCTGTCTGATGTCGGTCATCAGCCACATCGTCCCCCATGGCATTGACCTTGGTTTGAAACCGACCGTGGCGGTGACGGTACTCTCTACCATCGGGGGCTGCAGCATCATCGGAAGGTTGGTGCTGGGCTCAGCATTTGACCGCATCGGCCCCCAGAAATCCCTTGGGGTGTGTTTTTCCCTCTTGTTTATGGGATTGATGCTGATCTTGCTCGCAAAAGACCCTCGGCTTTTATTTGTATTCGCTCCAATTTATGGAATCAGTCACGGGGGTTTCTTTGTCATTGCCTCACCCACGGTAGCACATTTTTTTGGAACACGATCCCATGGGATGCTTTTTGGTACTGTCCTTTTTTTTGGAGCGCTTGGAGGTACCTTGGGACCGGTGATCACGGGAAGGGTCTATGACCTTTTCCAAAGTTACGACAATGCTTTTATGATGTTGATTGGCCTCACTGTTATCGGTTTGTTATTGACCTTGGCCTTGAAAAATCCCAATCCAACCACAGCTTGACAAGGCCCTAATCCTTCTTCAGAACAAAGAAGGCATTAGGGCCTTTGCAGGCGGATTCATGATGAATCCGGTTTCCAACGAAGGCAACGGTTCTTCCCCCTTTGAATTCCACGAATTCGAAAACCCAGTCTTCTGCCTTGTCGCGGAATTCCCTTTCAATGACCTGAAGCAGACGCATTCGGTGGATCAGTTTATAAAAAGCCGAGGGGTGCCATGCATTCTCCAATGGACTGCCATAAATAGCCTCTGCTCTGAACTCAGAGAGCTGGTTCAGGGCTTGGGCACATTCGTTTTCAGGAGGTTTGATTTCTTTTGCATTCAACCAAGCGGAAAACAGTAACTCCATAAAAAAGGAGCTGAAGAACAAAAGCCGAAGAAACCACCTCATGCTTCAGCCAAAAGGATCGGGAGGACTTCTAGTGCATCACCCTCAATTTGAATCTGATGGAATGATGACTTTTGTCCAGGTTTCAGCACCTGAGAGGAGGCCGCAGAATTGATCTGGACCAACTCCGGTCCTTCCTGACGATGGCTTTTCAATATCCAGTTCTGGTGGATATGGCCGTGTAGATAAAGACGAATTTGGGGTTGTTCAAGCACCCATTCCCGGACGCTTTCCAGGTTGCTTAATTCATGATGAGGATCAGGATTCCGATCTTCCGGAAAATGGATGGGATAATGATTGACTAAGATGAACGGGGATTCTGGATCTGACTCTTTGAACAAGGATTCGCTATGCTTCAGGGAGGAATGATTCACAGTTCCAGAGGCACTATACCAGGGAGCCGGATGACAGCTGTCCCAACCGATGAGTTTCCAACCGCATGCAAGATCTCGATGATGAAGATCGTCCTCGCCAAAAAATTCGCTAAAATATTGACCGAAGAAATCCTTGTCTCTTGACTCCGCGACGTAACGGTCATGATTTCCTGGGATGATCGAGACACGATTTTTTTCCTGGAGAAGGGGATCAAGCTCCTTCCGGGCCTGTTCGAATTCCTGTTCCAGTCCAAGCTGTGTCAAATCTCCACTGATTACCAGGTGATCCCATTGAAGATTCGAAACATGCTCCACTAGCAGCCTGTTCCGGGATAGAGGGTGCTTTCGAGCACGTTTTAAGAAAAGGTTGGCCGCTCCCAGAGCACGTTTAAAATTCCATTCTGACAATTTTTCTGGATAGGCATTGAAATGAAGATCCGAGAGATGAACTAAAGAGAAAGCCACGGTTGATTTCTATAGAAGAATTGAAGTCAAATCTTGAAAAATGAGTAAATTATGTATAAATTATTAGGTTGATTTATAATATATCAAGAATTCAGGAGGTATACATTTTCCCTCAGGAACGCACGTTTCATACCTTAGGTCTTTGGTTGCAAACGCATCCCATCCTACCGTATTGAGGCGTTGTCCCAGAGAAATAATGAAGTGGGGCAAACCTCAACCTATTTTCCGGCATCCTTGAAGCCGGATGAACCAGATGCATCACTCTGAACGGAGCCATTTCCGAATCGAGAAATGACTCACTATTGGAATAGAGCATCGAAATCAAAAACTTCAGAAACCTCATCATAGGAGTCAAAGATGGAGAACCTTCCCTTGATCAGCGCGCTTGTTGGTATTGCGGGTGTGATCTTTGCGGCAATCCTGGCAGGGATTGTCAACGGAGCCCCCGCGGGCAACGAAAAAATGCGTGAAATTGCAGATGCCATCCGAGAAGGGGCAATTGCCTATTTGAACCGGCAATTGATCACCATGTCCCTGACAGGAGTCGTGATTTTTGTGATCATCCTGTGGGGCATCGATATGAAAACCGCCATTGGTTTTCTGGTTGGAGCAGTGGCGTCTTTCATTGCTGGATACGTGGGCATGCGTGTCTCCGTTCTGGCCAACGTCCGAACGGCAGAAGCTGCCAGAAATGGACTTGCTGCAGGCCTCTCCATGGCCTTCAAAGGAGGTGCCGTCACCGGGATGATGGTGGCAGGACTGGCACTTGCCTCGGTCGCAGGGTATTACCACTTTCTACCGGACTCCCAGGATCTTTCTTCTAAAGTGATCCCTTTAGTTGCTCTGGGGTTTGGAGGAAGTCTGATATCGATCTTTGCCCGGCTAGGCGGAGGAATCTTCACCAAAGGAGCAGACGTCGGTGCCGACCTGGTTGGTAAAGTGGAAGCAGGAATCCCTGAAGACGATCCAAGAAATCCCGCGGTGATTGCGGATAATGTCGGGGATAACGTCGGGGACTGTGCGGGTATGGCTGCGGATCTGTTTGAGACATACGCTGTCACCGCCGTAGCAGCCATGCTGTTGGGGAGTCTTCTTTTCCCTGATCATCCGATTGCGGTTGAATTTCCATTGGTCCTCGGTGCGGTTTCCATCGTCGCCTCCATGATTGGAATCTTCTTCGTCCGTCTTGGACAGAGTGAATACATCATGGGTGCCCTTTACAAAGGGATGTTCGGTTCTGCCATCCTGGCAGGAGTCGCCTTTTATTTTGTCAGTGATTCGATGATGACGGGAATTCCAGGCATCAGTTCAGGATCTATTTTTCTTTCCACCCTTGTTGGTCTGATACTCACGGTCTTGATCGTGGTCATCACCGAGTACTACACCGGCATTTACACTCCTGTAAAATCCGTGGCAGAAGCATCGAAAACAGGCCATGCCACCAACATCATTGCCGGTTTGGCAGTCAGCATGCAGGCAACTGCAGCACCTGTGATTGCCATCTGTGTTGGGATTTTTGCCGCCTATGAATTTGCCGGTCTCTATGGAATTGCGATGGCAGCCATGTCGATGCTTTCCATGACAGGAATGGTGATTGCCATTGACGCCTACGGGCCCATCACCGATAACGCTGGTGGAATTGCAGAGATGGCAGAAATGGAGGATTCCGTCAGAGCGGTGACTGATCCGCTTGATGCCGTTGGAAACACCACCAAAGCTGTTACCAAAGGATATGCGATTGGGTCTGCAGGTCTTGCTGCCCTGGTGCTCTTTTCCTCCTATGTCTATGAATTCAAAATCAAAGGAGCAGGGGAGATGATCAGCTTCGATCTGAGTGACGTGGATGTCATCATCGGTCTCTTCATCGGGGGCCTGCTGCCCTACCTGTTTGCCTCGGTGGCCATGAATGCAGTAGGACGTGCAGGAGGAGCCGTAGTCGAAGAAGTCCGAAGACAATTCCGAGAAATTCCAGGAATCATGGAATACAAGGCCAAGCCTGATTACCGAAGTATCGTGGACATCGTCACCAAATTCGCTCTCAAGGAAATGATCCTGCCGGCTCTTCTTCCTGTAGTTGCACCCATCGTCGTCGGACTGCTTCTGGGCAAAGTGGCATTGGGCGGAATGTTGATTGGAAGCATCGTCACCGGACTCTTCGTAGCACTTTCGATGACTACCGGAGGGGCTGCCTGGGACAATGCCAAGAAATACATTGAAGACGGAAACCTTGGCGGTAAGGGAAGTGAAGCGCATATGGCAGCTGTCACAGGTGACACCGTGGGCGATCCCTACAAAGATACCGCAGGCCCTGCAATCAACCCGATGATCAAGATCCTCAACGTTGTTGCGTTACTGCTGGTTCCCTTTTTGATCTGACCTTTTTCCAGCGCGCCCTTCTCCGGGCGCGCTTGAATCCTTCTTTCAGTCAAAACCACGGAAAAAGGGTGTCATCAGGGGTCGCTTCAACCCTGTGAATCAATATATTTATTTTTCTCCCTGAAGGTAGGCTTTTCGTTCTTTCTCCGGAAACTTTTCAATGGCATACCGAAGCATGGTCCGAGGCATTTTTTTGTAGTGCTTCAAAAGAAACGCTTCTTCCCGAACAATATCCCGTTTCCCTACTTCCCTCAGCATCCAGCCAACAGCCTTTTGGATCAGATCATGATCATCTTCTAAAAGGACTTCGGCAATCTGAAGTATGTCCACATGATCATCTTGTTTGATAAAATAGAGGGTGGACATGACTCCAATTCGACGTTCCCATAAATCCAATGATTTGACCAAGCGATGAATGGGTGTACGGTCCCTCTTAAATAAATATCCTCCTACAATTGGACCTGCGGAACAATCCACCAAATCCCAATTGTTGATGAATTCAGTATGCTTGAGGTAGTTGTTATAGATTTGCTTTCCTTCCGACTGCTGAGCTTGTTCATTAAACTTTGAAACAAGGATGACCAAAGCCAGCATCCGTACTTCGTGGAACTGGGACTGAAGTAATTCCAGAACTTCGAACATTGCAATGTATTTGTATTCATTGGCAATTTTTCGAATCACCGGAACTCGGATCCCCAGGAAAACATCTCCTTCTCCATACTCTCCCTTACCCGTTTTAAAAAACCTCTGAGAATGTGCCGCAATTTGTGGATTCCCATGATCCTTAATGGTTTTAAATATTTGATTGATGCTTTTATCCATGGAACCTTGCGGTCAAAATATGATTTTCTCAAACAGGAGAAATTGACTCTAAACTCTCTGCACTATTTTCTTTCCTAGAACCATAAAGGGTATAAACTCGAAACAATATTGATTGCCGGATTCTGAATGAGGAGGAAAAAGATTAAAAAATTTGAGCCAATACAACAGTAATTTCTGAGGAAAATTTATTAGTTTTTTAGTGCTTTATCCTGCATTTCAAGACTGTATTGGTTGTGGCAGGAAACATGGGAATTTTCGTCGAATTCCGGTCTGCCTTGATCGATTCGGAGGATTCCTTTGATGATCAGATAATCCACCGGTTGCATGCGGACACAAAAGACCAAAGCTGCTAGAGGATCAGCCTGGGCTCCAGCATATTCCACTCCGTTGATGGAGAAGAGAGCCAGATCGGCTTGTTTACCTGGTGTAATTTGACCAATATCATCCCGGCCCAGAACCGAAGCACCTCCCCGGGTTGCAAGACGCAGTACGTCCCGGGCACTGAGCCAGTTTTCCTTGTCTCGAAGCCGGGAAAGCAGCATCGAATTACGTATTTCCAAGAGCATGTTTGAGGAATCATTGGAAGCAGAACCATCGACTCCAAGTCCTACACGAACTCCACATTTCAGCATTTCACGGATCGGGGCAATTCCAGAACCAAGCCGCATATTTGAAGAAGGACAGTGGCAGACTCCTGAAGCAGTTTCTCCCATCCGCAGAATCTCCTCCTGGTTAAGGTGTACGCAATGGGCGAACCAGCTTGAAGGGTCTAACCAGTTAAGGCTGTCCATGTATTGAACTGGACGCATCCCGAAACGTTTGAGGCAGAATTCTTCCTCATCACGAGTTTCTGCAAGGTGGGTGTGTATTTGAAGACCATGGTTTTTTGCAAAATTCAGGGTTCGTCGCATCAATTCCGGAGTGACGGAAAATGGAGAACAGGGTGCAAGTGCCAGGCGTGACATGGATCCTTCTGATTCATCATGAAATTCCCGAAAAAGCCGTTCCGTATCCTGCTCGATCTCTGCTTCAGACTGAACCACGTCATCTGGTGGAAGTCCTCCAAGACTGCGTCCGAGGGACATCGAACCACGGGTGGCATGAAAGCGGAAGCCTATCTGCTGTGCTACCTGTATTTCGGCATCGATAAGTTCCTTTTCCGACTGTTCGGGAAACAAGTAGAGGTGATCTGAACTGGTGCTGACTCCAGATTTCATCATCTCCAGGATGGCAGTTCGGGTGCTGAGTTCCACCCCTTCTAGCGTAAGCTGCCTCCAAACTTCATAGGACTCTAACAGCCAATGAAACAGAGGCGTGTCTTGAACGGTCGGGATGTTCCTCGTCAATGTTTGGTAGAAATGATGGTGTGTGTTAATGAATCCAGGAAGGACAACCATCCCAGTCGCATCGATCACACGCTCAGCATGTTCTGCATCCAAACCTTTCGAAACAGAAGTAATTTTATCCCCTTCGATGAGTATATCAACACCACTTAACTCCTCCGAGGAGTCGTTCATGGTTGCGACTAAAAGAGGATTTTTGATGATGATCGAAGTCAAGCTCAGCGATCTTCAGAGAATGAGGTGATGATCTTCTGCAGGCTTGCTGCATCCCCTGCAACGGTGCAACTTTTCCTATCGGATGCTATCTGACAGAGGACCTCGTAGAGTGGATCCTTGGTAGAGATTCCGAATCCGATGGTTCGGATCTTGACATTCCTGTTTCGACGACTCGCATCCAGCACGTTTCTCAGTTTAACCTGTGAAAGGTTGTCATCCTGACCATCAGCTAATACCACGATGATCTTTCTTCGGGTGGTGTTGGGAGGGACTTTGTAAAGAGAACTACGGAAATAGCGCAGGGCCTGAAAAACCGACTGATAAAGGTTGGTGCCACCCCGAGTTTCAAGGCCTTCCACCTCCCGGATCAGGTGCTTTCGCACCTTAGACGCTTTAGATCCGATCGGTTCGAAGACCACATTGGAAGATTTCCCTGCAGCTTGAGAATTAGGATGTTTCTTCAAACGTGCATTGAAACTCCATAGCTGAAAACGCGTCCCTTCCCTCATATTTTTTGCAAAATAAGTCAGAGCCTGCTGTGCTGCGTTGAGTTTGCTTTGCTCTTGTTCCGGCAGGAAAGCATCCATCGATCCTGAGGTATCGAGCAGGAAAATGACATCAGAAATCGAACGCCTGGGATCAGGTTTTTTCACCACCACCGGCTTCGGCTTCAGTTTGGGCTTTGGAGGAGGAAGAGGTTTCGGGAGGGCTTTTGGTTTGGAAACTTTTTTTGGTGGTGTTACCTTTTTCTTTTCGGGAACAGTAAAAAAGTTCGTGCCCTGTGCCAGGATCAAGTTGCCTTGAAAGCTTAAAAGCACACAGGCCAGCAGCAGAATCAGCGTTTTGAGGATCAAGTGATACATCATCCTGAGTTTCGTATGATGCAGATTCTAACACAAAAAAAGTCAGCGAGTCCATGATCTATCTCGATCATAACGCCACCACCCCCATCCTGCCCGAGGTTCAGGACACTTTGCAGAAGTTGTATCTGGAGGAATACGGCAACCCCTCCAGCCCCTACCTGCTCGGCAGACGGGCCAGGGACCTTCTGGAGGAATCACGGAGCCGGCTGGCTGACCTGCTTGGTGTTAAAGCTGCTGAATTGATCTTCACGAGCGGAGGTAGCGAGGGCAACAACATGGTCCTCAGACAACTGCTTTTCCTAGAAAAACCCGGGCATCTGATCGTTTCAGCTGTGGAACACCCTTCGGTTCTCGAAACTGCAAATTGGCTTTCACGGAAAAAAAACCTGGACTTGAGCATCCTGCCTGTGGACCAAACGGGAAAAGTTAAGCCCGAGACCCTGGAGGCTTCCATCCAACCAAACAGTTGCATGGTTTCCGTGATGGCTGCAAACAATGAAACTGGCACCATCCAGCCATTCAGGGAAATGGCTCGGATTGCACGAAATGCAGGAGTTGATTTTCATTCAGACTGTGTACAATATGCCGGAAAACTCGACCTGAACCTAGCATCCAGCGGACTCGATTATGCGACCCTGACCGCCCACAAAATGGGAGGCCCGAAAGGAATCGGGCTCCTGTACATCCGTGAAGGTTCACAGCTATTTCCACTGATCAGCGGAGGGGGGCAGGAGCGCAGCCTGAGAGCCGGAACAGAAAATGTCGCCCTCGCCTGCGCATTCGCAGAGTCCCTTGACTGGTTTTCCTCCCATCGTTCAAAGATGGAAAATCAATGGCTCAGCTATAGGAAGCATCTGTTGCAACAACTCCAAGATCTTGAGATCTTCTTTCTGTTGGGAGATCCTGAAACCAACCTCTCCAACACCTTGAATTTGGGATTCCGTGGGATCAGTGCAGAAAGCCTTTTGATTTGTCTCGATTTGGACGGAATAGCGGTCTCCACAGGATCTGCCTGTTCCTCCGGTGCGCTAGAGGCCAGTCACGTTTTGCTTGCCATGGGCTGTTCCCATCAAGAGGCAAAATCATCTTTACGTATCAGCATGGGTTGGAATACCACGGAAGAGGAAATCGATCAACTGGCCAATCGATTGGTGCATCATGTTCAACGGCTTAAACCCATTTCCGGAAAATCCTCCTCCCCAACACGATCCATCACGGAAATGCTGGAAGAAAGCTGAGAGGAAGTTCATCATGCAAACCATAATCATGAATCCTGCCAAGCCCTATATAGTACTACTCATTTTCTTCTCCACCTTTCTTTGGGGTTGTGGAATATCTCCAGAATTGGAAAATTACGAGCAGTGCCTGCCCCTCCTCAACAGCGAAAGAAAAGATGCAAGGGATACGCAGAATTACAGCTACGATTCCCAGCGTTTCCTGGAGTGCCGTGCACCGGTTCAATACGACTCTTAATCATAAAAGTCCCACCTAGATTTACCTGCGTAGATTAATAATTAGATTTATGGTATTTTACGGTGTTTTTCATGAATATCGTTTGCCTGTTTTTCAACTTGTTGTTACGTTTTGAATTCTTGAAATTCAAAGATGTGACGAGGCATTTTCATCTGATCAATCCGGAGCGGGAATGAAGAAGTTTTTGACGTCAACCATTTTGGTCCTGGGATTATTCCTGGTAGCAGCAAACTGCTGGGCCGCAGGAGATCCAATTCGTGGCAAATCCCTTTATAGCATCTGCGTGGCCTGTCATGGAGCCAATGGTGAAGGGAAAAAGATCAACAATGCCCCCAGAATCGCAGGACAGTACGATTGGTATGTTCAGCGTCAACTGACCAATTATCGTGATGGCATCCGTGGAGTCCACATTGACGACATCACCGGGATGCAGATGCGTTCGATAGCGATCACCCTCAAAACCGATCAAGACATCATCGACGTAACCTCCTATGTATCCACCCTCAAATCAGAACCCACCCAAAAAACCATGGAGGGAGACCTGGAGGCAGGAAAACAAGCTTATGCAGCCTGTCTTGCTTGTCATGGTGTAGACGGCAACGGAAACAAGGCTCTCAATTCTCCTAGAATTTCCGGACTACAGGATTGGTATATCTCAAGGCAACTGAATCATTTCAAAATAGGTGCACGGGGAAGTCTCAAAAGCGACTTGATCGGGCAGCAAATGCGACCGATGGCGATGGGACTGGATGAAAAGGCCATCAACAATCTTGCTGTTTACATTTCCTCAATGAAAGGAGATCCCAGTTTAATGAATTCAGCTGAAGGATCATCAGGATCGACTCAGTCCACCTCTAAAATGCTTGCTTCTGTGACTCATGCCAATTTGCAACCAGGAAATCCCATCCAGGGGAAAAATTTGTTTGGCATCTGCGTTGCCTGCCATGGATCGAATGGTGAAGGGAAAAAGATCAACAATGCCCCGCGGATATCAGGCCAGCATGAATGGTATATACAACAACAACTCATCAATTACCGCGACGGTATCAGGGGCATCCATATCGACGACATCACCGGGATGCAGATGCGTTCAATTGCCATCACATTAAAGACTGATCAAGACATCTCTGATGTATCCGCTTATCTGGCTACCCTCAAATCGGAGACACCGAGGAAAACAATAGAAGGCGATCTGATGGCGGGGAAACAAGCTTATGGCACCTGTGTCGCCTGTCATGGAGGAGACGGTAATGGAAACAAGGCTCTCAATGCTCCAAAAATTGCGGGACTCCAGGACTGGTACATCGCACGTCAACTGAATCATTTCAAAATCGGCGCCCGGGGTAGAATCCAGAGGGATCTGACCGGTCAGCAGATGCGACCGATGGCGATGGCACTTGATGAAACAGCCATCAACAATCTGGCTTTTTACATTACTTCACTGGAAGGGTCTCCTGGATTGGAAACTACGGTGGCGGAAGCCTCATCCAGCAGCCAACCTTCGATGTCACAAATGATGGCTTCGGCCACTCCTGCAAGTCTCAATACCAGTGAACCTCTCTATTCCACCTGTACTGCGTGTCATGGTGAAAACGGAGAAGGGAAACAGTGGCTGGGAGCTCCAAGACTGTCAGGGCAGCACGATTGGTATCTTGAACGTCAGTTGAAAAACTGGCAGGAAGGGATAAGAGGTACCCATCCACAAGACGTTTATGGATTTCAAATGCGCCCGATGTCGATGGTCTTATCAGATGAAAATGCTATCCGTCAAGTGGTTGAGTATATCGGTGGGCTTGAGTCCCCCAAACCTGAAGCCACGTTCCAGGGAGATCTTCAGGCCGGCCAGGGCCTCTACGCAACATGTGCTGCCTGCCACGGACCTGGAGGAATGGGTATTCAAGCTTTAAATGCACCCAAGATCGCAGGACTTCCGGACTGGTATCTTGCCAGGCAACTTAATGGCTTTAAAAATGGGCACCGTGGAGAGAATACACGTGATGTCTATGGTCAACAGATGCGTCCGATGGCAATGGCACTTACGGATCAAGTAGCCGTCAACAATGTAACGGCTTATATCGCATCTTTCAGCGATAATGGTGCCACTCCAGCTGTTGCAGCAACCACTGCTGAAACTACAGCAACACCTGTTGCGAATGCGGATGATACTCAGCCGGGAGCGAGTGAAACGCAAGCTGACACAGTGGCCGCAGCTATAACTTCAGGTTCTGCAGAAGCAGGAGCCGCTCTTTACACGACCTGCCTCGCCTGTCATGGAGCAGATGGTGCTGGCAATCAGGCACTCAATGCACCAAGAATCGCAGGTCAGTCGAGTTGGTATCTTTCCAATCAGTTGAAAGGTTTTAAAGCAGGATATCGCGGATCCAAACCCGAAGATGTCTACGGCATGCAAATGAGACCGATGTCGATGACTTTGGCAGACGATCAAGCGGTAGCTAACGTGGCTGCATACGTAGGGACACTCAACGGTCCAGTCGCTCCTGCCACCCTCGACGGCAATGCTGAGGCAGGTAAAGCTCTTTACGTCACTTGTGTTGCATGCCACGGTGCTGAAGCTAAAGGCAACGAGGCCCTTAAAGCTCCCACTCTGAAAGGTCTTCAGGACTGGTACATCGTTCGGCAACTGAAAAACTTCAAGGCTGGTATCCGGGGAACACATCCCCAGGATGTGAGTGGTCAAACCATGAGGCCGATGTCGATGATCTTAGCCGATGAAAAGGCCATGAAGGATGTTACTGCTTACGTCCTCAGTCTGCAAAAATAGAAATTCTCCGAGGGATGTTCAAATGCCATCCCTCGGATCCCATCCCCCATTCCTTAGAGACAGGTTCCGGTAACTGAACCAAGCCATCAGAGTAGATTTTCCGAGACCGCATCCGCCCAGGGATGGGTGACTGCAGTAGCACCGAAGTGTTCGTTCCCCTTCTGCATCACCGCAGAAGGGCACGCGAAGTACAGCGGGAAGGCTCCGTTTTCGGTAGTGATGCAGGAGAACTTTTGCTTCAGGCGACTTTGGACGTCTTCCCCAAGCCTTCGGTCGAGCACCACCTGTTCCCCTCCACTATGATCGATACGGGGCTGATGAAAAGCCTCCTCCAGGCTCATTTGACCATCGATCAATAAGTGCAGCAACTGAAGTACCGCGGGCATGATCCGCCTCCCTCCTGATGCCCCAAGAGCGACTCCCCCCGATGGATTGAGACTGATCGCAGGACAGGTATTGGCAAGGCATCGTTTGTCTGGAGCGAGGGAATTAGGGTGCCCGGCTTCCGGATTGAACCACATCAAGCCGTTGTTCATCAAAATCCCGGTTTGCGGAAGAACAAGCTTGCTTCCAAAAATGCTGAGCAGGGTCTGGGTCAGGCTGACCATGCTCCCCTGAGAATCGATGACACAGAGATGGGTGGTACAACTCATGTCCCTTCCGCCCGGAATGTCTCCCATCGTTTCAAGCCTTTCACGGTAGACCTGATCCAGGGCTTCGGCGATCGACAGGAAGGCCTCCCCGGAAGCCGCGGGGTGTTCTCCAAGTGGCTCTTCGAGCAAACTCATGGCCTTCAAAAGGGTGGTGCCTGCGTTCAATTCAGGATGAACATGGATGCGGCTTTTGCGGTATTCACGGACCAAAGGTTCCACCAGCTTCGCCTGATACGAAGCAAGATCATCCCTGGAAAGGATGCCTCCGCATTTTCCAATATCCTCGGCCAGGGTTCCTGCCAGACGCCCCTCATAAAAATCACGCGGTCCAGCTTCTGCCAGATGCTTCAGGGTTTTGCTAAGGTAAGGAAAGTGTTTCCGTGGTGCAACTCCCGCCGACCATGGAGGAGCAGGAGGGTGCCCATGGATAAGGTAGGTTTCACGGGTACAGGGATAATGATTCAGTTCTTCTGCCGAGGACCCAATCAATAAAGTCGCATACCAGTCAATCTGCATTCCAGCCTCTGCGGCACGGATAGCAGGCTGCAGGGATTCGCTCCAGGAACGACTACCGAAGTTCTCCAGTGCAACACGCATCCCGTCCACCTGACCGGGAACGGCAATCGAGGTAGCACCAATGATATTGCGGTCTTCCACCACGCGCGGCCATGGAAACAGATCCGATGCCACTCCTTCACCCGAGAGGGGATAGTCCGCAGGATCAAGTCCTCCAGGGGAACGCATGCCGAAGTCAATCGCATGAACCTTCCCTGAAGGGGCATCGTGGATCAGCATATGTCCGCCTCCACCGATGCCACTCATCCAAGGCTCCAGCACGGATACTGTGAACGCAGTGGCCACCGCCGCATCAACAGCGTTCCCTCCTTCTGCCAAGACCCGTGCCCCCGCACGGGAAGCAAGTTTGTGCTGGGAAGCTACGATTCCCTTTGAAGAAACGACCGCAGCTTTTCGGGTGGTCAGGGATTCACTGAAATTATGGTCCATCGATACGGTTTGATTGGGGTTTCGCCAGTTCAGGAACCTCTTTCCAGTATCCAGTCTGTTTTTCAAAGGCATGGGCCAACTGCAATACCCCCAGGTCATCCCGGGGGCGACCCACGATCTGCAGACCAACCGGCATTCCATCACGTGTGAATCCTGCAGGAACTGAAATCGCAGGAAGCCCCGTGGCCGAAATGAAATAACAGGAACGCATCCAGTCCAGATAAGTTTTCATCTCAATCCCGTTGATTTCTTTCACGTAAGGCTGATCCACTGGAAACGGAGGCACCTGACTCACGGGCAGCAACAGGAATTCATGGACCTCCATGAACTCCCTCAATCGGTGATAAAGTGCTGCCCGTAGTTTTTCTGCACGACCGATATCCGGACCACTCAGTTTCTGACCGGATTCGGTGTTCCAGATTATCGTTTCCTTGACGAGCTCACGGTGCTTTTCCAGATGCTCCTGGTGCATGATTTCATAAAGCCAGGCCCTCCAGGTTTTGAAGATTTCATCTGCTTCACTGAAATCCGGGAGGGATTCTTCCATTTGACAGCCAATCGATTCAAAATGCCTGCGGTTGGACTCCAGCGTCTCAATCGTCCTCAGATCAACCGGCAGCCCTCCGAAATCACTGCTCCAGGCCACCCGGGTGTCCTGAAAATCACGATCCAGGGATTGGGCGAACCCGCCACCAGGTTCCGAATTGGCCAAGGGTGCCCGGGCATCCGGGCCAGCCAGCACACTGAGGAGGAGGGCAGCATCTTCAACCGTTCGGGCCAACGGGCCTTCCACCGAAAGGCTGTTCCAGGGGGCATCCGAAGGCCATGCCGGCACACGTCCCGCTGAAGGCCGAAACCCCACGACATTGCAGTAATTGGCAGGATTCCTCAAAGAGCCGCCAAGGTCACTGCCGTCAGCAAGCGAAAGCATACGACAGGCCAGCGATACTGCCGCACCTCCGCTGCTGCCTCCGCAGGTCAAACTTGTATTGTAGGGATTGCAAGTGGCTCCAAAGACTTCATTGAAGGTTTGAGAACCTGCACCAAATTCCGGAGTGTTCGTTTTTCCTAGCGTGATCGCCCCGGCCGCTTTCATGCGTTCCACGATCAGGGCATCGAAGTCGGGTATATGATCCTTATAAATCGGCGAACCATAAGTCGTACGGATTCCCCGGGTTTCCACCAAATCCTTATGAGCCACCGGAAGCCCATGCAGTCTGCCTGGAGTTTCACCACGTCCCAGTAGTTCATCCGCCCTACGTGCTGCCTCGAGTGCCTGCTCCGGCACCAGGGTCACGATGGCATTGACCTTCGGATTCACCCGTTCGATTTGCCTGAGGTGTGCTTCGGTTACTTCAACCGCAGACACTTCCCGGCGCCGCAACTTCGCCGCCAGGTCGGTACTTCTCAAATAACAGAGTTCAACGCCCGCCATATCGTCAATGCTTAAATTTATACTGAATGTTTAATGATTCAGGGCTTATTCATTACGGTTTCTGATGGTATTGTAGAGGTCGAAGGCCTTATCTGGAGTCTCGTCGTGATGTACCACGGCCCGGACGGCCTGGATCATTGCCACGGGGGCTTCCGATTGGAAGATGTTTCTCCCCATGTCTACTCCGGCTGCACCCTGCTGAATTGCTTGATAGGCCATCTTCAAGGCGTCAAGTTCCGGGATTTTCTTCCCGCCTGCTATCACTATCGGGACTGGGCAACTAGCCGTAACAGTTTCAAAATCCTCTTCCACATAATAGGTTTTGATGTAATGAGCTCCCAGCTCTGCGCAGATTCTTGTAGCCAGCCTGAAATAACGTGCGTCGCGTACCATTTCCTTGCCGACAGCAGTCACCGCCAAGGTAGGGATGCCGTAACGGGTTCCCAAATCAACTAGCTTGGTCATATTGATGATGCTCTGTTTTTCGTATTCACCTCCGATGAACACCTGAACTGCCATGGCGCAGACATTGAGTCTGATGGAATCCTCTATGTCCACGGCAATTTCCTCATTAGAGAGTTCCTTGAGCATACTTGTGCCTCCAGAGGCCCTGAGCACGATGGATTTTGAGGTTTCCGAAGGAACGATACTGCGCAAGATCCCACGAGTGAGCATCAAGGTATCTGCATAGGGAGCAAGGGGCATGATGCTGATATCGATTCTTTCGAGTCCCGTTGTAGCACCTTGAAAATACCCATGGTCGAATGCCATCATGACCGTTCTTCCTGAATCAGGATTGAAAATTCGTGCTAGCCTGTTTTTCATTCCCCAGTCCAGCGAATTGGAGCCTTTTAAAAAAAATCCCTCCGTCTTCTGGGGCACATCGAGGAAATAGTTTTTGGTCTCTTTTACGCCATCTAAATCAGCCATTTGTTCCTTTCTAAGTCTAAGTTGATTGTTTCATAAAAAGTGTCCGTCCATTTAAGAATACTGAAAAGTAGAAAAAAAAATCCATAGAGGTCTTTATCATTACCCCGAAGCGGTCTTGAGTGAAGCAATGGCCTTCGCGTAGTCCTTTTCCCCAAACACAGCTCCTCCCGCAACAGCGATATCCATACCTGCGTCGCTCAATCGACGAATATTGTCCCGGTTGATACCCCCATCAACTTCAATTTCAATATCAAGACCGAGTTTGATGATCCGCTCCTTCAATTTTTCTATTTTTGGAATCATCGAGGGTATCAAAGAAGTGCTCAAACCTGGATTCACCGTGAGGATCAGGACTACATCGATATCCTCTATGACCCAGTCCATCTTTTCAAGCGGAGTTGAAGGAAGCAGTCCAACGCCGGGTTTGATTCCCGAGTCACGGATCTTCTTCAAAGTATTATGCAGGTGAACCGAAGTTTCTTCATGAATAATGATCCGATCTGGTGCGGATTTAATGAAGGCTTCGATCTGATTGTCAGGATTGGAGATCATGAGGTGTACGTCCATCTCCACTCCAGGTACACGTGGAAGTTTTTTGATTACGGGGGGACCGAAACTGAATAGAGGTACGAAATGTCCATCCATCACATCAAGATGGATCAGATCTGCTCCTGCTAGCGCAACTCGGTGCAGTTCTTCGCCAAACTGAGAACAATCACCCGAGAGCAGGGAAGGTGCGATTTTCATTTATTCCTCGAATTTTTCATATTACCCGGTCGCTGCCTCCATCAATTGGGATTTGCGCCCCAGTGGTTTTCGCGAAGATGGAACCTGCCATGGTGCAGACCATTTTTGCCACCTCGTAGGACTTTACGTCCGATTTTAGGACATTTCTTGACTTGTACTCCTCTACAGTCAAACCGTAGCGACCTGCGGAGCGTTCCAGGGTTTCCTGGGTCCAGAGACCTGTATCATAGACACAGTCGGGATGGAGCACATTGACTCGAATTCCGAACTGACCCAGTTCCAGTGCGGCAATCCGCGCCAGCTGTGTCTGTCCTGCTTTGGGAACGGAATAAGCTGAGGCGCCTGGCCCGGGTGCTGGAACGTTTCTTGATGCTACGAAAACAACTGCGGGATCGACTCCCTGTTTCAAAAAGGGGATGCAGGTTTTCAGTATCCTCTGCTGGCTTTTCAAATTGATTTCGATACTTTTATCCCAAGTTTGATCATCAAGATCTTCGATTAATTTTCCAGCGGGGAAAGTGCCTGCGTTAAGAACCAGAATATCCAGTCCGCCAAAACGGCGCACTGTCTCATCCACTGCATTGGAAACGGCTCCCGAGTCAGTGATATCACATGCTACCCCGAGCATTTCGTCCCGGTCCAGGATGTTCTCCACGTCCGCATTCAGATCCAAACCTGTCACTGCTGCTCCCTCTCTTACGAACTCACATGCACATGCCAACCCGATACCGCTGGCTGCACCAGTCACCAGTGCTATCTTCCCTTGAAACTCTGGGGATTGTTTGAAGCTTTCCATTTTAGCCCGCTGCAGTTCCCAGTATTCCGCCTCAAAAATATGTTTTTCTGCTATTGGTTCCCATCTACCTAAAGCTTCACCAATTTGGATGGCACGTGCCGTGTGCGAGACAATGTCGCGAACTACCTTCGAATCATTTAGGCTTCGGCCGTAGGAAACAAGCCCGTAACCAGGCCATACCGCCCAACGCGGGGCAAGATCGAGAATTTCCTGGCTCCCGTTCGTATTCCTTCTGAAATAATCATCATAATTCCTTGCATAAAGCGAAACATCCTTTTCGATATCATCATTGATAATTAGCGGTTCCGGTTTAGTGCGCGCAAGATGATCCGAAGTCATAGGACCGCGTGATGCCAGTTCATTTATATTTTTTAGGTTTGCGAAACCGCAGGCTTCAGCAGTGCTGTCAAGCTGCGCATAAACCGGTTCTCGCCGAATCCTAGATACCTCACGGCGGATCAGGGACAGCTTCTGGAGATCCTCTTCGGATTCTGCACGTGCCAGACTGTCCAGGGCTTTCCTGTCCTTGAGAAAGTTTTCGGCCAGGGTCACCAATTCAATCATCTTCTCATACGATTCCTGAGCATCATCGTCGAAAGTGAAAATTCCATGATTCATGAGAATCATTCCTTCGTAATCGCTCCAATTCTTATTCTGCGTCAGTTCCCGGACTTTTTTTGCGAGGACAAAACCAGGCATCACATAAGGAATGACGATCACCCGGGGTCCATAAATTTCCTGGATCGACTGCTCTCCATCGGGATGGTTTGTGACTGCCAACACGGCATCTGCATGGGTGTGATCGACATAGCGGAAAGGAATCAGAGCATGAAGAATGGCCTCCACAGAAGGATTGGGAGCACCCGGGTCCGTCATCGCCGCACGCTGCTGGCGGACCATTTCACAGTCACTGAGCGTTTCCAGTTCCGCCAGGCGTTTCAAGGTTTCCAAACGAACCGGAGCAAAACCAGGAGATTCAATGGTTGCAAGGTCCCATCCGCTGCCTTTGACCAACAGCAGTTCCTCGGTTTCACCAAAAAAATTCTTCTGACTCAGCTTGACCGAAGTATTGCCTCCGCCGTGAAGGACCAAGTCCGGGTTGGCTCCCAGAAGCCTGGACGTGTAAACTCTAAGTTGAAGAGGATCCTTGGAAAATCCTTCAACCTCCTCATTCTTCCACAAACTTTTCATGATTCACTCAATCTTAAGGAAATGATTCTAGTCTTTCCAAAAAATAAATTTTTCCTGCTTCGTCTTCAAGCCGATAGTCTTCAAAGGTTCGGCTTTTCCTATCATGGAATATCAAATCAAAGCCCTCGGACCCATTCCAGAATTTATGGCCTAACTGGGTGCAAAGAATATAGAGGTATTGGGTACGCTTCGATGACCCCAAACTGATTGTTTTCAGATGGCATGAACTCAACGATTTGAGTAGCCGTGCACTGTTCATGATCATTAATTGAACTTAGCCCGAATATTTCATAAATCATTCTGAGGGGGTATAACTTCACTTACTCCCTCGGTATTTATGGCAAACATATGCATGATCTCGCTTTTACCGACATTAAATGCCTCAGTGGATGAAAAAAATCACACCGATTCT
>PVBE010424310.1_pt1 | contig 71033 bp, 75 predicted proteins | sample 1631181 | NCBI WGS metagenome assembly PVBE01 (sample SAMN08397723, study PRJNA350692) | Marine metagenome, whole genome shotgun sequencing project. | isolation source: water | place: Pacific Ocean | collected 2012-04
CTGAACAGTGAAACTTGAGTAATTATATACGTGTTCTTGACAAAATCGGTGGCGAGCAGGCCTGTCCGGGTCAGACATTATCTGTTTTGTCCCACTTCGGTGATACATGCCTCAATGATGCCCAGGGCCTCATCCATCTCATTCTTTGTAATGGTCAGAGCCGGTGTCAGGGTGAGAATATTTCACATGGTCAACTTAAAGCTCAGGCCGTTTGAAAGGGCAGCGTGCATCACCGACTCAGCTTCATCGCAGGCGCGTTCACGACCTATCCGGTCTTTAACCAATACAATCCCTCTTTAAAATCAATTAGACGTTTCAGCGCATATGCCCCCAATTCCCGTGCATGATCAACCAGGTTCTGTTTCTCGATATACTCGATTACAGCCAGCGCTGCAGCACACGCTACCGGGTTCTTTGCGTGGGTGTAATGTCCCAGTGCCTGATGACCTAGGATATCCAAATCTTCGCAGGCAATAACCGCCGCGAGGGGTATAATGCCGCCACCCAAGCCTTTGCCGATGACCACGATATCCGGTATAACTTTAAAATTTTCAAAGGTAAACATTTTTCCCGTTCGACCCAAGGCATGGGGGATTTCATCAAAAATGAGCAGTGCACCATGACGATCACAGGCTCGGCGGATGGTTTGCCAGTACTCTGGCTTGGGGATATAGGGGGTGCTGCGGATCGGTTCGGAAATAACCGCCGCAATATCCCCTTCCTTTTCCAAAATATATTCCACATATTTTGCACAGGACAAATCATAACCGCCCCTTTTGTCACAACCAAAAATACATCGATACTCATCTGGTGGCGGGGCGTGTTCGGTACCGGGCAGCAACGGGCCTATATTTTGACGAAAAACAGCCTCCCCGCTGATGGAAACCGCATCCAAAGACGCGCCGTGAAAAGAATCCCACATGGAAATCGTTTTGTGACGCCCGGTGGCGAGTCTCGCCAGCTTCATGGCAATCCCAATAGCACCGGTCCCTCCTGGACAAAAAAGGATTTTGTTCAGATCTCCGGGAGCGAGCTGAGCCAGTTTTTTTGCCAGATCGACAGCCACCCGATTGGTGTACCGCCGGGTGCAAAAAGAGAGTTCATCAAGTTGTTTTTTTATGGCTGAAATGACGACCGGATTTGCAAAACCGACCTGATGAACGTTGTTGCCATGAAAGTCCATAAAACGCCGGCCCTGCAAATCTTCAATGTATATCCCATCGCAACCACGGAAAGCATTGAGACACGGTGTAGATAAAGATTGTTTCAGAAAATATCGGGCATCCTCTTTTAGAAGAACCCGGACTTCAGCATCGATATGCTTTTCTTGCCACTTTGTTCTTTTAGGCGAAATATTGACATCGCCTTCGGTTTGCTGGAGCGGTTCCATGTCAATTGCCTTTCTGATTTAACATGCTGTTATTATTTATTTTTATTCGATGGAAAACCAACAAAACAAGGGGATGATCTTTTGCTCTGGAAGGTATGCCAACATCTCCGCGATCCGCTTGTTCCATGGGCGTTGTATGAAAGAGAACTACTGTCCGCAGGCCTTTCGGAAGTCTTTGACGGCCTGGGAAAGTCCAACATATAGGGCGTGGCCGATCAGAGCATGCCCGATTGACGCTTCTTTAATTCCCTGCAGTTTCTGCAGCCGGTGAAGGTTGTTCAGATTGAGGTCATGTCCGGCGTTAATCTCCATGCCGGCATCGCGGGCCGCATCATGGGATTGTTGGATTCTGGCAAACTCGTTGGAGATTTCAGCATCGGTTTTGGCCGATGCATACGGCCCGGTGTACAGCTCGACCCTGTCAGCGCCGATAGCTGAGGCATCTGCCATGGTTTCGGGTATGGCATCCATAAAAAGGCTTACACGGATACCCACTGCCTTGCATTGTTCGATGACCGGCCTGAGAACTTTTTGATCCTTTTGAATATTCCAGCCATGGTGGGAGGTGATTTCATCCGCTTCAACCGGGACCAGCGTAAACTGGTCGGGACGGATTTCCATGACCAGATCTATGAGATCGGGTCTCGGGTCTCCCTCTATGTTAAATTCAACGGTTAAAATTGGGGCGAGCTCCCGGACGTCCGTGGTTCGTATGTGGCGCTGGTCTTCCCGCGGATGAACAGTGATGCCCTGGCACCCGGCTTCTATACAGGTGCGGGCCGCCTCTATAACATTTGGATCGTCGCCCCCGCGGGCATTACGTAAAGTAGCCACTTTGTTGACGTTAACACTGAGATTTATCATCTTTCGACTCCCTCGATCTTTTTCTTTCTGAAATCCTTTATCGACAGCAGATAATAGGGTTGAAAAAACCCCTGTGTCAACATGGAAAATACGATATCCTTCTCGTTCCATGACAATCTTTTTCTTTTGTGAAAAGCATAATATCTTCTGTACATTCAACGCGGACGTTTTGATCATGAATGGATCCATCGATTCCATGTGGCTGCGGTTGGATATCGTTTGACTTTGGGGGAAAAAAGATGATGGGATAGTTGGCAACGTTCCCATGTTTTGCCACATTTACGATCCCTAGCGCCCCCCCCCGATCAATCTCTATCTTCAGGTGCGAGACGGCAGCACGCCTGTAATCAATGCGATCTCATTTCTTCTCATCGTCGGGACTTCTGCAGCCGCATTGTTCAATCTATATTTTAACAAGGAAAAAAATTAATGCTTTCTACCCGATTCGATCTGAAGCAATTGACTTTTTGGATCCTTCGGATGTGGCAGAAAAAAGTCTGTTGTTAAAGGGAAGGAGATTGTATGGATATATCCGGCGGGATGGCCGATATAAAACCTGAAAAAATGGATCTGCACAGCAGTTTTAAATTCAGATGTCACAGCGGGTTCCACTGCTCCACAAAGTGTTGCCGGGGAATCAAAATCACTTTGACGCCTTATGATGTAATTCGGCTTAAAAACAGGATAGGACTTTCATCCAAGGGATTTCTATCGATCTATACCGATCCTCATCTTTTGGAAAAAACAGATTTGCCGATGATTACGTTAAGACTGATGGTTGATGCTGAGAAATCACGCCCTTTTGTACGGAAGGATGGATGCATCATTTATCAAGATCGGCCCACCACATGCCGGTATTCCAATTGTGGCCGGCAACCTTGATTCAAAAAAAGGGATCTGAGGATAATGGGTTTTATTTTATTGTAAACGAGCGGTATTGCCACGGACTCAAAGAGGACAAAGAGTGGACTGTTCAGCAATGGCGTAAAGACCAGGGTGTTGACATCCATGATGAAATCAATACGCTTTGGGCAGATCTCTTGGTAAGAAAACGATCTTTTCCACCCGACATTAAATTAATTGAACAGGCCAAAAAAATGTTTTTTATGGTCAGCTACAACATTGACAAATTCAGGGGGTTTGTTTTCGAAAGCAGCTTTTTAGATCGATATGAGGTCGGTAAGGCGACGCTTGATAAAATAGAGCGCGATGAAATCGCGCTTTTAAAATTCAATCTGAAATGGCTTCTGAATATTTTGTTTAAAAAGGGGGCGTTTCCATAGGTGATACTAAATTTCAAGAACTCGTCGCAAGTTCCTTAAACAGCGTGAAATTCTTAACGTACCACCTATCAAAACGCTTTATCCCAAAATGCTCAAAGTCGTTCGCAAATGACCTTTTACGAGACCGTCAATATTGAATATTTGTGGATGTTGCTCGCGTAGCGCAGGCGGATTGCCATAAAAACAGAAAAAATTCCTGGCGGTCTTTGCGCCTTTGCGAGAGAAAAAAATCGGAACTAAAAAACTAATACGCGCCGTAACAAAGCCCCTCCCAGTTCGCCGGGTTATTCAACCGCTCTTCAATATCGACATTGAAAAAATCGGCAACCGGTTGAAAAATGTCGGTATTATTTGCTTGAACGGTCCGGGCCGCATCCAGAACTTTTTGAAAGCCGGCCCGGGTCATTTTCCCCAAAGGTTGCCGACAACCACCTGAAGGCAAGCCCAAAAGTGACATCAGCGCCTTCAGGCCGAGTGGATTTCTTGCCCGGCATTCTACTTCGCCATGTGGCGTTTGTTCCATTGTTTTAACGGTTACGAGTTTGAAAAGCGGTTCGATATTTGACAGGAGGTTCTTGGCTTCAGACGTTTCACCCCTGTCGAGCAAACGCACCATCTCCGTCACTGCTCCTGGAATGACGTTGGATGCGACAGATATAACACCTGCAGCCTTGATTTGAGGGTCCACCATCATTTGCACTGTCATGCCGTCGTCGCCTGAGAGTATCGTAAAATCGGGTCCACAACATTCTCGGGTGCGTTTCATGTTGTCGAGATTCGCCGTGGCTTCCTTTACCGTGCTGACATTTTTATATTCATTGAAAAGAAGTGCAAGGTCTTCAGGCAATAGCTGACATCCTGTTCGACCCGGGATTACGTATGGGATAATTTCCACTTCAGGATGGGCGGCGGCAACAGGCGCAACATATTCTCTACGAATTTCCAGAGAGCTCGGTCCGTTATAATAGGGATCAACCAGTAAAAGTGCATCTGTACCTGCTTTAACCGCATGTTCGCTTCCTTCGAGCGTTTCCGCGGTGTTATTACTCCCGGTTCCGGCGATGGCAATACATTTGTTCTTGGTTTTTTCAGCGACAAAATTGATTACCCTATTGTGTTCATCCCATTTCAGGGTAGGGCTTTCGCCCGTAGTACCGGCGGCCAATATGCCGGTGATACTATTTTCGATTTGGAACCCAATGAGTTGATCAAACCCTTCATAATCGACAAGGCCATCTTTAAAAGGGGTCGCAATGGCAGTATAACATCCCGAGATCATATAATCCTCCTTTCAAGAAGAATGGTGACATAGAAAAATACCTTAGAAAAGAAACTTTTTATTTAAAAAACCGTAGAAAAATTACAATATTATGTCAATAAAAAAAGCGGTCTGTATCGATAGGAAATCAAGATCTTTCATCCATTCTAACCGCAACTGATGCTAAAAATTTCCAGGAGTTAACACCGCCCTTTTCGATTGACAGCAGTTCATATTAATTTTATATTTTTATCCTCATCAACGACCGTTATCGACCGATTCTGCCCACAGTGTATTAAAAAAATCCATGCTCGGCGGGGAGGTAAACAAAAAAACCTTGTTTTACTCAACCGACCGGCAAAATTGCTAAAATCAAAACCGAGGGTACCGAGAATTTGTTCAACGGAAAAAGGAGGAGAAAAGACTCGTGGATTGCCCCAGAATCATTATTTCGGCCTTGCGGGGAGGATCGGGTAAAACCATTCTATCCATCGGAATCATTGCGGCATGGAGGAGGCTTGGCAAATCAATAGCGCCTTTTAAAAAAGGCCCTGACTATATCGACTCGGGCTGGCTCAGCCTGGCGGCGGATCGGCCGTGTTATAATCTTGACACTTTCCTTTGTTCAAAAACCCGAGTTCTACAATCTTTTTCTGCCCACACCTCACCTGAGGATGTCGCCGTCATCGAGGGAAACAGAGGTCTTTTTGACGGCATCGATCTTGAAGGTCGCACCAGCACGGCAGAACTGGCCAAACTTCTCAACGTGCCGGTTGTCCTTTCCCTTAACTGTACAAAGGCTACACGAACGGTGGCTGCCGTTGTTTCCGGATGCATTCATTTTGATCCGGATGTGACAATAAGCGGCGTCATTTTAAACCACGTTGCCGGTTCTCGGCATGAAAGAATACTCCGCAAGAATATTGAATATTACTGCGGCATTCCCGTTCTCGGTGCGGTCCCAAAACTGAGCTGGCAGGATTTTCCTGAACGCCACATGGGGCTTGTTCCGATATTTGAATCTATATGGGCCAAGGATTCTGTCGATGCTGCCGCAGAAATTGCAAAAACCCATCTCGATCTCGACCGGATCGCAAACATCGGTTCTGATCCTGTTTTTAAGATGGAATCGAGCGGAGCGGGTTCATCGGAAAATCGTCAGAAAAGAAATCTCGGCCGCCAAAAGCCAAAGGCGATTATGCAGAAGCCAAGGCCCAAAATCGGTATTTTAAAAGACGCCGCCTTCCAATTTTACTACCCTGAAAATATCGATGCCCTTTCCATTCAAGGCGGAGAACCGATATTTATAAGCCCGCTTAAAAGCAAAACGATTCCAAGGATAGATGCCCTCTATATCGGAGGGGGCTTTCCAGAAACCCATGCAAAAGAGCTCGCGAAAAATGTGGCATTCAAGGACCGGTTACGGTCTTGGGCCGAAGACGGCCTCCCGATATATGCTGAATGCGGCGGCTTGATGTATCTGGCGCAAGAGTTGATCCTGGATGGAAAATCATATGCAATGGCAGGCGTTTTACCGATCGGTTTAGGATTTTCGAAAAAACCGGAAGGGCATGGCTATACGGTTGTCAAGGTCGACATCAAAAACCCCTATTTCAAAGTAGGGACGGAAATTAAGGGCCACGAATTCCATTATTCGAGGGTTTTAAGGTGGGACGGCAATGATAGGGATATGGTGTTTTCCATGAAGCGAGGAACCGGTTTCCATAATCGAAGAGATGGGGTCTGCTATAAAAATGTCCTGGCCACCTTTACCCATGTCCATGCCCTGGGCACACCTTCCTGGGCTCGAGCAATGGTCAGGAATGCAATTTTTTATCAAAGAACAAAAAGATGATCTGATTTAAATATCAGCCCGTTGCTATTTCTTTTTCTTTTCCTTGGGATGGCAGGTTTTACAGGTGTTCGGGGCGTAACCTTCGCTTTTACTCTTCTTTTTGTATGTCTTGTTGTACTTTTTATGGCAATCTTTGCAATTGTCATGCAACGCATTGCCATGGTATTCGCGCTTTTGTTCCTTTGTCAGTTTTCTTGCCTTTTTGCCGGTGATAAATACGGGTTTTTTATGGCATTCGATGCAGTTCTTTACCTCGTCACCCTCTTTCAGGTTTACGAGCTTCTTATTGTCTTTATCGTGGTGGCACTCTCCGCAGGGCGATTCGTAAAACTCCGGGTATTTTTTTAAATAGTCATCATGATGTTTCTTGTGTGAAAAAACGGTAATCGGTCTTTTGTGTTTTTTATATGCTTCGTTTTCAAACCGGATCACATCTTTCACTTCTGTGCCCGCAAAAACTCCGGTCACAACAATAAGAGCTGCGATTCCGACAACCAGTGATATCGGTAGCAAAAATCTTTTATTCAGAAATATATTTCACCTCCTTTTTTTCTTGCTTTCCATAAAAGCTGAAAAGTGCCGACTACCTAACAATCAAAAATGTTTTGTCAAATGGGAAAACCGGTCAATCGACGCTCTTGTCGTTTTCCGTTGATTTTTTTTTGCTGAAGATCTTTGCACCGATAATACTGATTTCATAAAGTATCATCAGTGGAAGTGCCATCATAATCTGTGTTACCACATCAGGTGGCGTTAATATCGCTGCACCGGCAAAAAACAACAGCAAGGCATATTTTCTGTTTTTCTTTAAATAATCCACCGTAACCAGACCCATTTTTGACAGAAAAGTAATGATGAGCGGCAGTTCAAAAACAAGTCCAAATGCGAGGAGCAATTTCGCAGAAAAGCCTAGATATTCTTTCATTGAAGGAAGGGGCTGGATGGTCTCAGAAGCAAATCCAAGAAAAAATTTGAATCCGAACGGAAAAACAATAAAATAACCAAAAAGTGAGCCGCCCAAAAAGAAGAATGTGGAGAGAAAAACGATCGGCAGTAGGAGGCGCTTTTCCTTTTGATATAAGCCGGGTGCAACAAACATCCAAAATTCGTAAAGGATGATCGGTGTAGACAGCATGATACCGGATAGAAAAGCGACCTTTAAGTATGTAAAAAAAGCCTCGGGTAGCCCAGTAAAAATCAGTTTATCATCAGCCGCCATCACCGCTATCAATGGGCGGGATAGAATCTGAAAAAGCTTTTCCTTGAAACCGTAGGAAAGGGCGAACCCGATACCGACAGAAACAAAACAGACAATGAGGCGTTTCCGAAGCTCCTCAAGATGGCTGGTAAAGGGAATTTTTCCGGTTTCATTGGTCTCTTCATTCATCTCAGAAAAACCTTTCTAGTCATCACATTTCAATTATCTTTTCGGGTTTTATCTTCATCAGGGGGAGAAGATTCGAATTTTTCTTCATCAGTGATGGAAGGCTCTTGTTTTTTCCCGTCAATGGGAGAAGATTCGGATTTTTTCTCATTTTCAGATTCAAGATTAACATCGATGGTTTCTTTGAAATCATCGTTTATATCATCAAAGGTTTTTTTTACATCTTTGATATCCTTGAAATCAGCGTCGAGTTCGATGGTTTCTTTAAAATCCCGTGTGGCTTTCTTGAATTCACCCAGAGTACGACCCAACGATTTTGCAAGATCTGGAAGTTTTTTAGGACCGATAACGATCAATGCAATGGCCAGAATTAAGATCATTTCGGGCATGCCAATGCCAAACATAATAGACTCCTATATGAACGCTTTGAAAACAGAATATGAAAAAAGTCGTTTCCAAACGCTCTATTTTGCCCAAAATCAAGAAAGGCGAAAAAGTTATCCCCAGGAAAATATAACGTATCTTGGGAATAGTGCTAAAAAGTCTATACCTCTACTTATTTTCCGCAGATGTGTCAAGCATTTGGAACCAAGCGTGCTAAAAAGTGAACTTAACAAAAGATAATCGCCCTTTTTGGGTTATCCGATCATGGGTCGACCTTCCGGAGGAGAAAATAGAGCGTGCCCATATGCTGCATATACCCCGCAGCAATTTCCGCATAGGGGCCGTTTCCCCAGAAAAGATCCGCTCGGCCCGGACCCCGGATGGCCCCTCCGGTATCCTGATTCAGCACAAAACGACCAAAAGGGGACCATTTTCGAATCCGGCCGCCGCCGTCGATGAACGGTTGTTGGGCCTCAATAAAGGCCAGGGCGGATAAGGGAAAGATGCGTCTGTCCAGCGCGATGGATCTGCCAGGCGTTAATTTTACATCAAGAAAACCGATAGGCCCTTCTTTTTCGAGTTTAAAAAAGACATAGCTGGGATTGTGATTGAGGATCGGTTCAATCTCTTGTGGATGGTTTTTTAAATACTCGCGAATTTTTTGCATCGACATTTCTGCCCGGGGTATTTTCCCCTGATCGATCAGGAGCTTGCCTATGCTGCGATAAGGCCGGCCATTTGTTGTATCATAATGAACATTAATTGCCGTGTTATTATCAAGATAAATTTTTCCGGAACCCTGAATTTGAAGAAAAAAGATATCCACCGGATCCTTTACCCAGGCCAAAGGGGGCACCACTCCCTCGAGTCGGCCCTCATCCACGATTTCCTTCCGTTCCCAGTAAGGCACAACCGCCCGGTCCATATATCTTCCAATAATTTTTTCGCCCTTAAACCGGGTTGAAAACAAAGAAAGGTCGATCGTGACTAAATCACCGGGGCGGGTGTGAACAGGAGATTTGTAATCTCCATTTTTCTCAGCGCTTCCCTCCAAGATCGGTTCGTAATATCCGGTAAAATAAACCTGTTCAGGATGGGCGGCACCAACAGACTTATAGACCCAATAGTTCGATACAATAAAATGGTTCAGCTCACCTTTGGAGGGAGTTGTCCGTATAAATCGAAGAAAATGTTCAAGGGAGTCGATCATTTGAACGGCATTAACCTCTTCTTTTCCAATTGAAAAGGTTTGACGGTGGGAGATCCGGTTAAGGTATGCAATGCTTTGTCCGATAGCGTGTTCTAGACCCTCATAATTCATATCATCTATAAAATCAGGATACCTTGAGGGAGGCAATTTTATCAGAACAGATTTGTTGACGGGGGAAGAGTTTTTTTTAAGCGCCGTACAACTCAAAAAGAATAAAGCGGAAAGTAAAACAACAAAAATGATTCGACCGGAAACAATCCTTATTTTCATGCTTTTGCCAAATAAAACAGACCGATCGGGTCTGATCCTGAAACGCAATTTTAGTCTGTGTTTTCTCTTATGAATGTTCCGCTTGTTCCACCTGACTTTTGCAGAAGGAAAATATCGGAAATGCGTATTTCCCTGTCATACGATTTACACATATCATAGATGGTGAGAGCCGCTACCGTGACTGCGCTCAGTGCTTCCATTTCAACGCCCGTCTGTCCGACAATGCGGACAACAGATTCAATCCGGATTGATTTTTTTGCCTCATCCATAAAAAAATCGATTGACACGTGCGTGATATTCAATGGGTGGCACATGGGGATAAGATCAGAGGTCTTTTTTGCAGCCAAGACACCTGCAATCCTGGCAGTCTCAAGCACGTTCCCCTTTTTTACGCTTTTATTCTGAATCCGTTCAAAGGTTTCCGGATTCATCGAAATCATCCCCTGGGCTGTCGCGACACGGACGGACGGTTTTTTTTCAGTAACATCAACCATCCTGACACGGCCTTCTTTATCGATGTGGGTAAATGAAGCCATGAAACATCCCCTTGTTATTTATTTCGATTTTATAAACAAAATAAGGTAACGATATTTTCCGTCATCATCTCCAAAAAAAATTTTGGGCCCCGGCAAGATCATCGGGTGTATTGACATTGAAAAAGGAGATGAGATCGGGATCCTTTAAACGTAGAACTTTTTCTGGAATTGTTTTAATGTGGGTTCGTTGAAATACCCGTAAAATCTTAAGCTTATTGTGAACCAGATGTCTCTCTGCAATAGGGAGACAGTTTTTCGAATAGACCGCACAAAGGGGCTCGAATCCTTCATCGGTTTGGGGGATAACAATATCGGATCCCTGGTCAATATGGTCCAGAATTGTTTCGATCATTTCTTTTTTTAAAAAAGGTGTATCGCAAGCGGTAAAAAAAACATAGGGTGTTTTAGCATAGAACAGTCCGGCATGGATCCCAGTCAAGGAGCTTCGAACCGGAAAAAGATCTGTGGCGATCTGAATATCCTCCTGAATATACGGCAAGGGATCCTTGGCTACCAGTAAAACCTCTTTAAACAGTTCTTTAAAGACACCACATATACGATCCAGAATACGTTTGTCTTTGATTTTTATGAACGCTTTATTTCGCCCGGCAAATCGGCTGCTTGCTCCACCAGCCAATATCACACCGCTGCATTGATATTTCATTTCAGAGAAACCTAACAAGAACAGGTAAAAAATAAATAATTGCGCTTTACTATAAAGACGAAATCAGGTAAAATCAAGGCAATTTTACCCCCCTTTTTACCCTTCCCATTAAGGCTGAATAAGGGTACGGGGCTTTTTTGATTCAGGCGAACTATGTGGTAAAATTTATTGAAACCGGCTGTCAGGAGCTGGTCAAGGCGTTGCTTTAAGAACAGGACGATGAAAATAAAATGGCCGCTGAACGGGAATAAATGATGGGTACAAAAGAACACAAAAAAAGCGCTCCCAAGAAGGTTAAAGTCGGCATCATATCGGTTTCAACCACTCGAACCCTGAAAGACGACAAGAGTGGTCACTGGATTAGCAAACGGGCCAAAAAGAAAGGATATGCAGTAGTGCTTCATCGGGTGATCCCGGATAAAACCGAGACCATAACCCAAACGATTTATGATAGCATAGAACAACACGATGTCCAGGTTTTGCTGCTAACCGGCGGTACTGGTATCAGCGGCAAAGATGTCACCATCGAAGCCGTGCGCCCGCTATTCGATAAGGAGCTTACAGCGTTCGGCCCCCTTTTTTACCATCTCAGCCTCCAAGAGATCGACTCTGCCGCTCTTTTATCCCGTGCAACTGCAGGTGTGGTCAAAAAGACCATCCTCTTCTGCATGCCGGGAAGTCTTAAAGCATGTAAACTCGCATGCAAGGCTCTAATTTTTCCTGAACTAGGTCACCTGGTCAAGCATGCTCATGAAGGGTAGCTTCACGCTTTCTTTGTGATCTTAAACAGAAATTAGAGATTCTTATCAGGCCAGGGGCAGAGTTTTATCAGAGGACACATTTTGCATCTGGGTTTTCTGGCAGTGCAAAATTCTCTCCCAAAATAGACCAGATGCAAGGAAAAATCGCTCCACGCCATTTTGGGTATGATTTTCATCAAATCGCGTTCAATTTTTGCCGGATCTTTACTTTCTGTAAACCCGAGCCGCTTTGAAATTCGTATCACGTGTGTATCGACCACGATACCCGGAATCCCAAATGCCGCGCCTAGCACCAAATTTGCGGTTTTACGGCCGACCCCCGGAAGTAATACCAATTCCTCCAGTGTTTCAGGGACCTTTCCATGGTATTTTTCAACGAGAGCCTGGGCGCATGCCTTTATATTTTTAGCCTTGTTGCGGAAAAAGCCCGTGGCACGGACAAGTTGCTCGAGGGATTCTAAAGGAATTGTTGTAAAATCCTTTGGCGCATTAAACTTTTTAAACAAACCACGGGTCACACTGTTGACCTGCTTGTCCGTGCATTGGGCGGACAATATGGTCGCAACAAGAAGTTCGAAGGATGTTCTGTAATGGAGCTGCGTCGTAACTTCGGGATACGTCAATCGTAATCTCTTTCTAACTTTTCCGGCTCTGACCTTGTCTTCCAGCATGGTTAAACCTCATTTATTGATTTCGTCTCAATTTTCCGATTAACCGGTGTCCTTTTACGGTTTTCAAAAATTAAAAAGCATCAAAGGCTGGCCTTTGTAAAATCAAAGGTGCGCAACTTGAGTTGTTTGGCCATTAAACAATTTTTTTACCGATTCTTTCAGTATTTTTCCCATCGTGTTTTTGGGTAGCTCTTTGGGTAAAACAACTTCTTTGGGACATTTCCAGCTATGAAGATGGTCATTACAAAATTTTTTAATATCATCTGATTTAACCATTGAACCGGGCTTTAGAACAACTGCTGCGACAACCTTTTCTCCCCACTTTTCATCTGGGATACCGACCACAGATGATTCTACCACATCCCCAATCCGGTTAATGATTATCTCTACCTCTTTGGGGGACATATTTTCGCCACCGGAATTGATGATATGCTTGATGCGATCTGTGAGGTAGTAATACCCGTCCTCATCGATCCTCCCAATGTCCCCAGTCCTAAACCATCCGTTGTCAAATGCCAGGGCGGTTTCTTCCTGCTTACGCCAGTAACCCGACGTGATTGCAGGACCGTTTAGCCAAATTTCGCCTTGTTGACCCTGGGGCATAACCTCAAAGGTATTGGGGTCCACAATCTTCACCTCAAGATCCGGCAGGGGCAGCCCAATAGACCCGGGCTTTCGTTTGCCCTTCAATGGATTAGAAAAATTCATCCCGGTTTCTGACATACCTTCACGTTCCACCGGTTCTTTGCCAAACACTCTTTTTATCCGCTTAAAATCTTTTGGGAGTAAGGGGGCGGAGCCGGATGTACACAAACGCAGATGTTCAAAATCGAGTTTTTTTTCTCCAACATGGTTGAGTAATTTGCCATACATGGCTGGGACCGCCATAAAAATCGTGGTGATATACTGCCTGTGTTCTTTCCCCAAAACAGACAAAATCCGGTCCGGCGAAAATTCATCGAGCATGAGCACCACAGAGCCTGCCATCAAAGCGGTGTGGAGTGCAAAACATAACCCGTGGATATGAAAAAGTGGGAGGGCGTGACACAATACATCTGAATTGGTGATTTCCCAAATATTGATGATATTTCGAGCATCATGGATCAGGTTCTTCTGGGTGAGAATCGCCCCTTTGGGCTTGCCGGTGGTGCCGGAGGTGTAGATGATAAGTCCAGGATCATCTGATTTGATTTTATTCGGGATAAATTTTTCTGAGATGACGTTGAAAATATCGATATCGTGATAAGGCTTTTGAGAATCAATCACCAAATTGGTGAGGTTCGGATCTATGTCCCTGATGAGGGCTTCCTTGGCGGGCTCGGATAATATTGCTTTTGCCTTTGCGTCCAGGATCAAATATTTCATTTCAGATTTCTTAAACCCCGGATTCAATGGTACCGAGACAGCCCCTAGCTTTTGAAGTGCTAAATGAGAAACCACCAAAAACAGGGATTTTTGAATGAACAAAATGACACGGTCTCCCTTTTTAATTCCTAGAGTCTGAAACCCGTGGGCCATCCGGTTGGTATGCCGGTCCAATTCAATATATGAGATTTCTGTTTCGACCTTTCCATTTCTAAGAAAAGTGATCGCATTGTTTTTTTGATGGGTTAAAAAGGATTTTCTAAACAAATCCCCGAGTGACTCTTCAAACATTTTCCCCTCCACCCTATTGTTTTAAATAAAGGATTGCCATTTATTCTTTTTTGCAATTTGCGGCCTCGCCAATGTGGTGAATGTGTTCATGAAATTAAGGAAAAGAATGCTATGAGTCAAGTGGTATTTTCAATCTCCACCTGCGGGTTGAATTGGGTCTTTCCGATCAAAATGACCGACCAGTTGGCCATTTACTTAAATTTACGCTGTTTTTTTATGAGCTAATTTTAGCTTAATAACTAATAATACTATATAGTTATAGAAAAATATGTTGATAAGTGTTGACAAGCCATATGTCTGTTTTATACTAGACCCATCGGTCGGAATAGATGTTTCAATAAGATCCCGAACTCGTTGAATATGGATATCATACTCTCGTTATAATCATGTCACCTATCATTGTGAACAGGGAAGAAAAAACAAGACTGATTGTCCGCGTAGCGTTGAAATTGTTTTCTCAAAAAGGTTACCGTGCCACCAGTGTCAGCCGAATTGCTAAAGGCGCCGATATCGGCAAAGGGACCATATATGAGTATTTCGCGACCAAAGAAGAAATCTTTCTGGCCGCTATCAGGGAGTGGTCTGCACAGCTGTGGCGGCGTATCGCCGGAAAAACTGAGGGTATCGAGGATCCGGTTCGGCAATTCTATGCCGTCGCCGAGACAATGGCCGATATCGGCGATCCTGATGATTTGGAGTCAATGCGTCTGATATATGAGGTCATGCTGCAGACCATGGTTAAAAACGGGGTTCTCTTTAAAAAGCGTCATCTGGTAAAGAAAATCCTTGTCGAATCTCGCCAGATAGTGGTGGCTATATTGCTTGACGGCATATCAAAAGGTCTCTTTCGACCTGAAATCGCCAAGGATGCCGAAAAGATTGCGGTGAATTTTTTAGCGTTTCTTGATGGTGTCGGTTTACACAGCCTGGTATCTGAAAATTACCTGAACCTAAAGGAACAGATGGATTATTATCTGTGCCATCTCCTCCGGATGGTTCTCAAGAAACCGTTTCTGAAAGAATATACCCTCAACGATCCAAAAATACGGAGTGGAAAATCAGCTTTCAGCCCTTTCAACCTATAATGCTTTTAGCTACCGGATCATATTGAAATAAAAGCCGATGAAAGCAAACACAGCAACAAAACAGCCCAAACCGTCTTGCGCAAAAAAGAGATGGATCGAACGAATCTGGGGGACCCTGCCATTTATTTTTCTGATTGTATTGGTGTTAATCATCGCGATTTTTTTTCAACGGACTCAAATCAAAAAGGAGCGAATTGCCGCTGAAAAATCAGCCGGTCTCGCTCAGGAGCAAACCGCTGTGAACGTGGTGACCCTCGATATCGCCCCCTCGCCCATCCGTGATCGTATCAACCTGCCCGGCGTGGCCGCACCTTGGATTCAATTGAAGGTATTATCGGAAGTGAAGGGGAAAGTGCTCAAGAAATCCGTTAAAGAGGGCGAACATATCAAAAAGGGGGACATCATCGCACGTCTTGATGACAGGAATTTTAAAAACAACTTTCTTTCCATCAGATCTTCCTACAATGCAGCCAAAGCTTCCCTGAATCGGATTGAAAAATTACAAAAAATAGGCTCATCGACCCAGGCCCGACTTGATGAAACCTTTGCAAGGGTGGATAACCTCGAGGCCGCCATGGGAAACGCTGCACTGGATCTGGAGCGATGTGTCATCCGCTCCCCGTTGAGCGGAATCGTCAACCGTCTTTTTATCGAAGAAGGTCAGTATTTGAGCGACGCTGCTCCGGTGGCGGACATTATCCAGATTAACCGGGTCAAAGTCAAGGTGGGTATCCCTGAATCCGATGTGGATGCGGTCAGACATTTGAATGTTTTTGAAGTTAAGATCGATGCCCTGGGCGGAAAGACGTTTAGGGCAAAAAAACATTTTCTGTCAAACACGGCCGACTCCATGGCCCGGTTGTATAATTTAAATCTGGTCATCGAAAATGTCACCAAAGAGATACTGCCGGATATGTTTGCTCGGGTCGAGATTGTGAAAAAAGAGATTCTAAACGGTATTTCAGTACCGATTTATGCCGTTATCAACCGATCCAAGGAAAAAATTGTTTATATTGTCAATGATAAGCATGTCCGTACCCGAAAAGTGGAGTTGGGATTGCTTGACGGATGGCGCGTACAGATCAAAAGCGGACTCAAAAAAGGGGATCGGGTGATCGTGGTGGGACAACGAAATGTCAACCCAGGACAGGAAGTAAAAATCGTTCGTAGTATCAAGGATATGGAGGATTTGATGAAATGATCATTTCAACCACCGCTATCCGAAACCGGATCAGTGTGATGGTCCTTGGCATTATTATACTCGTCGTCGGGATTTATTGCTATATGGTGCTCCCCAGGGAGAGCGCGCCGGATATCACGATTCCCAATGTATTTATCTCAACCAGCTATAAGGGTGTTTCCTCTTCGGATATTGAAACCGCCATCACGATCCCCATAGAGAAAAAACTCAAAGGGCTTGACCGGGTAAAAAAGATTCACTCTGTCAGCGCTGAGGGCGACTCGCAGATCAATATCGAATTTATTCCGGGGACCGACATCGATGAGGTTCTTCAAAAAGTCAAAGACAAAGTGGATGAGGCCAAAAAGGATCTTCCCGGAGACCTGGAAGACGATCCATCGGTCTTTGAGGTCAATTTTTCCGAGCTACCCATTGTTGTCTATGCCCTATCGGGTAATTGCGGACTCACCTGCTTAAAAGAGATCGCCGATGATCTTGAAGAAGACATCGAATCGATTCAGGGTGTTTTGGACGTGGATGTCACCGGTGGGCTCGAACGCGAAATCCAAATCGAAGTCGAGCCGGACAAGCTTGCCTACTATCAAATACCGGTGACAAGATTCCAGACCGTGGTCAACAGCGAAAACCAGAACACCTCGGGTGGCGCCATCACCCTCGGGGACGGTCGCTATCAGCTGCGTGTTCCTGGGGAATTTTCAACACCGGACGAAATCTACGGTCTGGTGGTAAACGTGGTGGACGGCAACCCTGTCTATCTGAAGGATCTCGCCAAAGTCAAAGACGGCTTCAAAGACGAAACCAGCCGATCGCGGTTGGACGGCAGCGAATCGGTCAATATCTCGGTCAAAAAGCGGGTGGGTGAGAACATCATCGCCATCGCAGATCAGATTCAAGAACTGATTCAACAAAAAAAACCGGCCTGGCCAAAAGGAACCCGGATTACCAAGCTAATGGATCAGGCCAAAGATATCCGGTTGATGGTCGCGGATCTGGAGAACAATATCATTTCCGGACTGGTGCTGGTCATTGTCGTTCTTTTTTTCGCCTTAGGGTTTCGAAACGCTGTTTTGGTCAGTCTCGCCATTCCCTTTTCCATGCTGTTATCCTTTGCCATCCTTTATGCACTCGATATCACCCTCAATATGGTGGTTCTTTTTTCGTTAACCCTGGCATTGGGGATGCTGGTCGACAACGCCATCGTGATCATTGAAAATATTTACCGATACATGGAGCAGGGCGTCTCCAGAATCCAGGCAGCCATGCGGGCCACTGCAGAAGTGGCAAAACCGGTCATCGGCTCCACCCTCACCACCCTGGTCGCATTTTTTCCCTTGATTTTCTGGCCCGGAATCATGGGTGAATTCATGAAATATCTGCCCATCACCCTGGTCATCACCCTTTCATCGAGTCTTTTTGTCGCGCTGGTTATCAACCCTGCACTCACCGCTATCTTTGCAAAGCTCAAGCATCAAAGCAAAGACGCCCATGCCCCGTTGAGCGCGGATGAGGTTAAAAAGGCCGGCGAAAAACCGGTGGAAATCAAAGGGTTCCTACTTCGATCTTATGCAAGCCTCCTCACTAAAGCCCTCAAACATCGGGTCGTCGTCGTCATGCTATCCTTTGCATCCCTGATCCTCCTTTTTCAGTTTTGGCTGTTGGCGGTGGGGCTGGAAAAACCGGTAGAATTTTTTCCAGATATCGAACCCCACAGCCTTTATGTCAACATTGTCCCGCCGGAAGGAGTGAATTTGGAATACGTCGATCGTATTGTTAAAAAAACAGAGATGGCCTTGCTCGAAAAGGCGGAAAAAGAGATCGACGGCCCACCCATGATTCCCATCGATCATTACGAATCCTTTTACATGCCTCGATCGCATCGCAAGGCGAGTGGCGAAGAGTTTCTTGCACCCGGTCACATGGATAATATTGAGCATATTTATGCCAAGGCGATTGTCCTGTCCGGGGGAGGCGATGTGTTTAGTCCCAACTCACCCACCCATATCGGGGTCCAGTTTATTGACCTGGAAGATCGCAGACGGTCTTCGAACTTGACCGTCGAAGAGATTCGAAACCGGGTAAAGGGGATCCCGGGGGCAACAATCACAGTCGCCAAAGCAGAAGAGGGTCCGCCCACCGGCGCACCGATCAATATTGAAATTTCCGGCGATAACTTCCGGGTGCTGGGAGATATGGCAAAAAAGATCAGAGGGGTTCTCGAAAAAATACCCTTTATTGAGGATATCCAGGATGACTATGTTTCGGTGATCCCGTCCATACGCGTCAGAGTGGACCGGCAAAAGGCCGCTCTTTTCGGTCTTTCGACTGAGATTATCGGATTTGCTTTAAAAACCGCATATAATGGCTTGAATATTTCTACTTATCGTGAGGGAGATGAAGATTATGACATTTCCGTCATCCTTCGTAAAGCAGACCGATCGGTCTTGGATGTGCTCTATAAATTGATGCTGCCTGCCCCCTCAGGACAACTGGTCCCGCTGACCTCCATCGTATCCATCGATTACTCGGGGAGTATCGGCAATATTGTCCGAATCAATCACAACCGGGTTGTCACCGTTAAAGCCGATGTGGATGAAACAAAGATTCCCGGTCCGGTTGCCCGTGCGCAGGCGGAAAAAATGCTGAAAGGTTTTACCCTCCCGGCCGGATATCGGATTCAATTTACCGGTGAATTTGAATTCCAGAAAGAATCAGAGGCATTTCTCTCCAAAACGTTTGTAGTCGTGGTGTTTTTGATATTTCTCATCCTGGTGTCCCTTTTCAATTCCGTGGCCCAGCCTTTGATTATTCTGACATCGGTTATCTTATCCTTGGAGGGTGTGTTTCTTGGCCTGGCCCTTTTTAAGTCCCCCTTTGGCATCATCATGACAGGCGTCGGGGTGTTCTCTCTGGCCGGTGTCGTGGTCAACAATGCTATCGTGTTGATCGATTATACCAACAAGCTCAGAGAAAGAGGAATGGACCTGTACCACGCGGTTATATCCGCAGGCGCCACTCGGCTTCGCCCAGTCCTGCTGACCGCCATTACCACCATTTTAGGCCTCTTGCCGATGGTGACCGGCATCTCCTTCGATTTTCACAAAATGAGCATGTCTTATATCAGTGAATCGACCCAATGGTGGCAATCCATGGCGCTTGTGGTTATTTTCGGGCTTATGATTGCAACTATTCTGACGCTCATCGTCGTCCCCACACTTTATTCCCTGTTGATTTCCACCAAAACACGCGGCGCATCTTTTATCGAAAAAGCAAAACAAATCTACTGGAAACCGGTCAGGCGATATCCGGTTTGATCCGGTGTAGCGTCGGGTGGACACTCAACTGACCACAGGCGGCAGATATATCCTGCCCCTTGCTCTGCCGAACGATGACTGTATAGTCGTTTTGATGCAGGATTTCGCGAAACCGTTCGATGACGGAGTTTGACGGCCGTCTGAACTCGCAACTTTTGTATTCGTTGAGCGGAATAAGATTAATTTTGGACTTGATCGGTCTGATGAGTTGACCGAGGCGTTCGGCGTCTTCAACCGAGTCGTTTACACCTTGAATTAGAATATATTCAAAAGTAATCCTCCGGCCGGCGTGCAAACGATATCTCCTGCATGCAGCCATCAATTCTTCCACCGGAAACCTGCGGTTGATCGGCATCAACATGTCGCGGGTCTTATTTTCTGTCGCATTTAGAGATACGGCCAGATTGACCCGGGTATCCCGACTTAAATCAGGTAGTTTGGAGACCAGGCCGGCGGTGGAGAGGGTCACCCTGCGGTTTGAAAATTTTAGACCAAAATCACTGTCTGTGATCGTTTCAAGGGCACGGACAACGTTTTGATAATTGGCCAGCGGTTCACCCATCCCCATCAGAACGATGTTAGTCAGGCGTGTGGAATCGTTCATCTCTTTTGTAATGTCGCGTACCTGAGAGACAATTTCACCTTTTGTGAGGTCTCTGGTCAAGCCGTACCGGCCGGTCAAACAGAATCTACATCCTTGGGCACACCCCACTTGACTTGATATACAAAGTGTGTAGTGATCCCTTTCAGGAATGATCACGCTTTCAACATGTTTTCCGTCAGCCAGTTTGAAAAGGTATTTTTGAGTGCCATCTTTTGATGTCGCTATCTGTTTTTTATCAAGGCGGTTTATTGTAAAGCGGGCCGAAAGCAAGAGCCTCAATTCCTTGGCCAAATCGGTCATGATTTCAAAGGCGTCTGCCTGGTGGAGATAAACCCACTTAAAAATCTGACCTGCATGAAAAGGCCTGAACCCTCTGTTTTGGAGCCAAAGTGTCAGCTGATCGATGGAAAGCTCTTTTATATCTGTTGTTTTAGATAGATGTATCATTATTACCTTGACATAGCATCTATATAATAATATTTCTAACAGTTTAGTTAATATGAAAGGTTTTTTATGTTTGAAGATCTCAGTGAAAAGCTCAAGTTTGTGTTTAAGAAGCTGAAGGGCCACGGCAAACTATCGGAGAAGAATATTGAGACAGGTTTAAAAGAAGTCCGAATGGCTCTGCTGGAAGCCGATGTCCATTACAAGGTAGCGAAAAAACTTGTTTCAGATATAAAGACACGGGCCTTGGGCCAGGAGGTGATGGCGAGCCTGACACCCGGGCAGCAGGTCATAAAAATCGTAAATGAAGCGCTTACAGCGCTGATGGGATCCCAGCACAAGGGGCTGCAACTATCGGGCACCAAACCGATATCGATCATGCTGGTCGGCCTCCAGGGATCCGGGAAAACTACAACTGCAGGCAAGCTTTCTGTTTTGTTGAGAAAAGAAGGAAGAAAACCCTATCTGGTGCCGGCCGATGTTTACCGGCCGGCAGCGATCGACCAGTTAAGAAAACTGGGAGAACAGTTATCTGTACCGATTTTTCCTTCTAACATTGAAATGGATCCGGTTCAGATTTGCCGTGAGGCTAGAACAGCTGCCCAGCATGAAGGGTGTGACACGCTCCTTCTCGATACAGCCGGCCGGCTTCACGTGAATGAGGAGTTGATGGGTGAACTCTCTCGGATCAAGGACGCGGTGAAACCCTCTGATATTCTTCTTGTGGCCGATGCCATGACCGGCCAGGACGCGGTGAATATCGCCCAATCATTTGATCGTGCGCTCGATATTGGTGGTGTCATCCTGACCAAGATGGATAGTGACGCCCGGGGCGGGGCGGCGATCTCGATCCGGTCAATCACAAACAAGCCGATAAAATTTATTGGTGTCGGCGAAAAGCTGAATGCACTGGAGCCTTTTTATCCTGACCGGATGTCCTCTCGGATACTTGGAATGGGGGATGTCCTTACGATGATCGAAAAGGCCCAAGAAGTGGTTGACGAAAAAGCAGCGGCAGCCCTCGAAAAAAAGCTGAGAAAAAATCAATTCACTTTGGAAGACTTCAGGGACCAGATGGTTCAGATACGCAAAATGGGTTCGTTCTCCGAACTGATCAATATGATCCCGGGGATGGGTAACAACAAACACCTAAAGAATCTAAAGGTGGACGAAAAAGAATTCGTCGGAATAGAAGCGGCGATCAATTCCATGACGCCTCAGGAACGTCGCCAACATACCATCATCAATGGGAGCCGTCGGAAGCGGATTGCCAATGGGAGCGGTACCAGCCTGCAGAATGTGAACAAATTGTTAAAAAATTACGCACAAGTAATGAAAATAATGAAGAAAATCAACAAGGGCGGTATTCACGGAATCGACCGCGGAATGTTGCCGATTTGAGGTAGAATTGATATGCCAGTAAAAATCAGATTAGCCAGACACGGCGCAAAAAAAAGACCTTTTTACAGGATTGTTGTTGCCGACGTTGAAAGCCCACGTGACGGAAAATTTATTGAAATGGTCGGCACCTATAATCCGTTGCTTGACCCGGCAGAAGTGTCGATGAAACAGGATCGAATTAAATACTGGATCGATCAGGGTGCCATTCCCACAGATACTGTCAAAAGCCTTTTGAAAAAAGAGGGCTTTTTCGCTAATCCTGCTGAGTGACGTTATCCCGAATTCTCACGACCTGTAAAGGAGATGGAGCTATGAAAGATTTGATCAAGTATATTGCCGAATCACTGGTAGACAATCCGGAGCAGGTATCGGTACAAAAAGTGGAGGGAAATCAGACATCGGTATTGGAACTTAAAGTGGCCAAAGAGGATCTGGGCAAAGTTATCGGAAAGCAAGGGAGGACGGCTCGGGCGATGCGGACCATACTCAGCGCGGCATCTGCGAAAATAAAAAAACGGGCCGTCCTTGAGATCATAGAATAATTTTGTGAAAAAAGACAGATTTCTCCCGGTGGGGAAAATTGTTGGAGCCCATGGTGTCAAGGGAACCATACGGGTATACGCTTGCGTTGAATCTCTGTCGGTTTTCGAACCCGGCAGCCGGATTCTGGTCAGAACGCCAAAAGCGCTGGAAAAGACATTTGAAATAAATTGGACCAAATCGCATACCCGTAGAGTTCTTTTATCTCTCAAGGGCATAACCGATCGCGATCAGGTCGGATCGCTGATCGGTTCTGACCTTTTGATTGAGAAGAAAACACTTCCGGATCTTGAAGACGGTCTTTATTACTGGTTTGACATCATCGGTCTTTCTGTCTTTACGACAGATGAAAGATACCTCGGCCAAGTTGATTCAATCATGCCCACGGGGAGTAACGATGTCTATGTGGTAAAAGATCCGAAGCAAAAAAATGGTTCCGAGATTATGATTCCGGCCCTCGAATCGGTGGTTTTGGCTGTTGATCTTGATAAAAGGATCATGAAGGTCGATTTACCGGAAGGACTGTTGTGAGGGGATCGAAAAAACAGACTGGATCAGAAAATAGCGACCGGGTGCCGGTTATCCGCTTTGTCAATCTGACAATTTTTCCGGAACTTTTTTTTCCGTTTTGGGAACATGGAATTATTAGAAAGGCGATCGATCAAAAGACGATAAGCGTTTCCGCCGTCAATATCAGAGATTTTGCCGAGGACAGACACCAGACGACCGATGATAGACCATATGGCGGTGGCTGTGGGATGGTGATGAAGCCCGAGCCGCTGGCAGCAGCGATTCGGTACGCCCAAAATGAGAGCCCTGACTCAAAAACGATTCTCCTGACACCTCAGGGGCAAGTTTTTAATCAAAAGATAGCCCTAAAATTCGGATCCGAAAAGGGGCTCATTCTGGTTTGTGGCCGATACGAAGGCGTAGATGAACGGATCTGCAGTGATTTTATCGATCATGAAATCTCGGTCGGCGATTATGTCTTAACAGGTGGAGAGCTCGGGGCGATGATTATCATCGATGCCATCACCCGTTTGATTCCCGGATCGTTGGGGGGAGCCGACTCTGCCGAGAGAGATTCGTTTTCCGATGACCTGTTGGAACATGCTCATTATACCAGACCCCGAACCTTTGAGGGAGAAAGTGTCCCTGAAGTGCTGCTGTCGGGAAACCATCAGGACATTGAAAAATGGCGCCTTGAAACAGCGTTAATTCGGACCTTTTTGAAAAGAAAAGATCTGTTGAAAGACAGAATTTTGACCAAACAAGAGTCATATATCCTAAAGAAGTGGTGTTTCGAGATTGAAGAAATTATTCGCTTCCAATCTTTACGTGGCCCTGCTGCACTATCCGGTAATCAATAAAAATGGCGACACCATTGCATCTGCCGTAACCAATTTAGACTTGCATGACATATCCAGGGTAGCAAAGACATACGGGGTGAAAGCATTTTATGTAGTGACCCCTTTGATTGATCAGCAAGCCCTCGTTAACAGAATAGTTTCACACTGGGTCAGCGGAGTCGGCTCAAGATACAATCCAAAACGGCGTGCCGCGTTAGAACTGATCAGGATCAAAACCGCGTTGGATGGCGTGATCGATCATATCAAAGCAAAGGAAAAAGTGACGCCGGTAACGGTTGTCACCGGTGCGGATCAGAGGCTGATGAACGATCGGCAAAAAATCGGTTTTTACCAGTTTCGCGCGATGCTAAAAAAAGAGGACGTCTATCTGTTAATCTTTGGCACGGGATGGGGGCTTTCCGAAAGAATCCTCGCCAGAGCGGACTACCTGCTTGAACCGGTCACCGGCTGTACCGGCTACAATCACCTTTCGGTCCGATCAGCAGCATCAATTATTTTGGATCGATTGATGGGACGATAAATTTCATTACAATAATCCCAATTGTCGGTTAAAGGGCACAGATCAGCAAAAAAACCGGAATTTTCAGCATTGTATCTCATTTATACAAGGAATAGGGATTAAAACAAATAACCATTACCATTTAACTAATACCCCCCGATTGAGCTTTTTTTCGCTTAATTGGGGTATAATGCAAGAGGATAAAATTATGGAAACGATAGAGCAGCTTGAAAAAGAGATGATGCGGCTTGATCACCCTGATTTTTCTGCCGGTGATACGGTTAAAGTGAGTGTCAAGATCAGGGAAGGTGAAAAGGAGCGTATCCAGATCTTCCAGGGTGTTGTTATCAGTAAACGTAAAGGAAGAACCAATGCGACATTTACAGTAAGAAAAGTTTCATACGGTGTGGGTGTCGAGCGTATTTTCCCGCTCCATTCTCCAATCATCGATAAAATTGAAGTGATTTCCAGGGGGCGTGTCCGCAGGGCAAAGATCTATTATTTGCGTAAACTGAGGGGTAAAGCCGCGAGAATAAGGGAACGTCGCTGAAACCAAACCCAACTGTGAGACCTTTGAAAAATATCGATTTTGGCTCAAGGTCAAGGAAGGCAATAATTTTAACTACAGGAATACATTGAGCATTTCGAGGATTGAAATTTGAGCCTGACGCTGAAATTGGGCAAAAGGTGGGGTTTTGCAAAGGTTTCATTGCCAGTGCCCATCTTTTCAAAGATACTCAAGACAATCTTTCTTTTATCTCCAGGTAACCGGTGATAACGAAAGCCGCAAAAAAGAGTCCCCGGATGCTGATGCCGTGGAACACGACCTGTGGACATTTGAAAAAAAAGCCATAGAGAACGGTTGTGAAAGAATTGCCGGTATTGATGAGGCCGGCCGGGGCCCGCTGGCCGGACCGGTTGTCTCTGCAGCGGTTGTGCTCTCATTTTCGTTTCCAATTTGGGATCTGCCGGATTCAAAACGACTGACCTCAAGACAGCGGCTTAAAATTCTTCCGGTCATTTATCAACATGCATTTTCTATCGGTATCGGTATCGTCGATCCAGTGGAAATTGATCGGATTAACATCCTCAATGCATCGCTTCTTTCCATGGCCATTTCGGTGAAAAACCTTCACCCGCAACCGGACATCCTTCTGATCGACGGTCTCCACCGGATTTCAGGCTTTGTTTCATCAGACATCCTGCAACAACCGATACCCAAAGGAGATATCCTCAGTGTTTCCATCGCCGCGGCATCTATCATTGCAAAGGTGACCCGGGACCGCTTGATGGAAAGATATCATCAGGATTATCCGGAATTCGGATTTTACCGCCACAAAGGATATCCGACCCGGGCACACAGGGAAGCGATAAAAACTTTCGGGTGCTGTCCCATCCACAGACGTAGCTTCAAAGGGGTGAAAGAGTATCTGTGATGCTGAGCGATAGCCAGGAATTCGGGAAAAAAAGCGAATCCGTCGCGGTCAGGTATTTAAAAAAGAATGGATATAAGATTTTAATACAGAATTATCGTACAAAATTAGGTGAAATTGATATCATTGCTAAGGATAAAGATACCCTTGTCTTTGTGGAGGTTAAAGCGAGAAGGTCATCTTATTACGCCAATCCGAAATGGGGGGTCACTCTAAAAAAACAAAAGAAAATTTCAATGGTCGCTCTATGGTACCTTAAATCGACAAAACAGAACCGGACAAAAGCCCGGTTTGATGTGGTGGCGGTCAGCGCGGGTGGAGATAAACCCAAAATAGAGCTCATAAAAAACGCCTTTGAACTCGCCTATGGATGATCCGGAACATATGCAATTGGAAGCCGGGCTTTATATTGTTGCCACACCGATCGGCAACCTGGACGATATTACGTTAAGAGCACTGAAAATACTTAAGGCGGTCGATTTTATTGCAGCAGAAGATACCAGACATACCGCCAGGCTCCTTTCCCATCACCAGATCAAAGGTGCCAGCCTGATTTCTTACCACGACCACAACGAGACAAACCGTACACCTGAACTGATAGACAGGATCAAAAGAGGCTCCTCAGTGGCGGTTGTTTCGAAGGCAGGAACACCCTTGATATCAGACCCCGGGTACCGCCTTATAAAGATGGCGGTTGCACATCATACAAGGATTATTCCGGTTCCCGGCGCATCTGCTGCCATTGCCGCCATTTCTGTATCAGGTCTTCCAACCGATTCATTTGTCTTTGAGGGATTTCTACCCCGGACAAAGGGAAATCGAATTAAAAGGCTGAAAGAACTCGCCGTTGAAAAACGTACCCTCATATTCTATGAATCCCCCCGCCGGGTTCTTACCCTTCTAAAGGACATTCAAACGATCATGGGGGACCGGCCCGGTGTATTGTCCCGGGAGATGACCAAGATTTACGAAGAATTTGTAAGGGGGAGACTCTCTGCAATAATCAGCGCCCTTACAGATCGTTCCGGAATAAGAGGCGAATGCACGCTCGTTGTCATGGGAAGTAAAATAAAGGGCGATGTTGCTGAAACAACATTACGGGCGGAAATAGAGCTGGGTTTGCAGAACCGGGATGAAACGCTTTCAGCTATCGCAAAAACGGTGGCAAAAAAATATGGCCTGTCCAAAAACCGGGTTTATGAGGAAGTATTGAGGATAAAAAATGAACAATAGAAACCCCATATATCCCGTCATATTGTCTGTTCCCACAAATAGCAGGAAACAGTTGGCCAGAGAAAGGGTACGAGCCTTGAGGCATCGTGCCAGAGAAGCCCTTGAAATATCCGCTCAAAAAAGTGGTGTTGTTTTGGGCAAGCTGCAAAAGCATAAAAATGGGGCGCCGCTTCCCTTTAACGGAATTCACTGGTCTCTTACACATAAATCCAAATATGTCGCAGCTGTAATTTGTCCCGAACAGATCGGAATTGATATCGAGGAAATTCGTCCCTGCCCAACGCATCTTTTTGGTAAAATTGCGAATGGTAGAGAATGGAGACTGATAGACGAAGATAAATTTAAGTCGTTCTTTCGGTACTGGACTTCAAAGGAGGCGACCCTCAAAGCGGTTGGAACCGGGCTGACAGAACTTTCAAAATGCCACATCGAGAGGGTGATAGATGATGTTCATCTGATCACCCAACACCGTGGAGTCCGATTTCATATCGAACATCATTTTTTTCAAGGACACATCGTATCGATTGTTAAAAATTCGTTTCAAGTCATATGGACACTCCTGGGCGAAAACAATTCAGCTGGTTTGAGGAAATTGTAAACCATTTGGGTCTGTCTTGCTAAAAATCTCCCAGGCAAAATAAAGAAGAATTGAAAAATCTTGATGAAATCGGTCAGAAATTTTTTCCACCTTTACAACAGCCTTTTCAATGTTATTTTCTTGATTTTGTTCCTGTATTTATTCCTGCTCAGCCTTGAGTTGATGGGAACTTCCCTCAAGATGTTTGGAAAGGGCCTGGCAGAAGGCTTGATCAAAAGCACCACGAACCCCTTTGTGGGGCTGTTCATCGGCATACTGGCAACATCTATCATCCAATCATCGTCATCTACGACTACGATTGTCGTTGGGCTTGTAGCCGGAGGGGCACTGAATATCGGTAACGCCATCCCGATCATCATGGGTGCCAATATCGGCACATCTGTTACAAATATATTGGTATCGTTAACTCAAATAAACCGCTCTTTAGAATTTCAGCGTTCATTTTCCGCGGCGATCGTCCATGACTTCTTTAATTTGCTGGCGGTTCTAGTGTTGTTTCCCCTACAGTATTTCACTAATTTCCTCGGTCGAATCGCAACTTTTCTTGGTCAGGAACTTCAACACATCGGAGGACTAAAATTTTTAAGTCCAGTCAAGGCTCTGACCAAACCAGCGGTTATGCTTTTGAAGAATATAATTGGTGAATACCCCTGGGTTCTTCTTGTACTGTCACTGATTTTATTGATGTTGTCATTGGTCCTTATGGTGAAATCCCTCAAGCATCTGGTCGTAGAAAAGGCGGAAGCCTGGTTTGACCGATACCTATTCAAAAATGCCAGGTGGGCTTTTCTTGTGGGCATAATTCTTACGTCCATGGTGCAGAGCAGTTCCATTACCACTTCGCTGGTGGTGCCGATGGCGGGAGCAGGGCTTCTGACCATGGCCCAGCTTTTTCCGTACACTTTAGGCACAAACATCGGGACGACGATAACAGCAATACTGGCTGCGCTCGTGACCGGAAATCTTTCGGCGATAATTGTGGCATTCTCCCATCTGATGTTCAATATCTCAGGGATCGTTATCTGGTGGCCATTTAAGCGTGTTCCCATCACCTTGGCACAGAGATTTGCAACGTTTTCAACCAAGAGAAAATTTATTCCAGTTTTATATATTATTTTCGTATTTTTTATTTTACCGATAACTTTGATTTACTTTTTTAAGTAAGGAGAGTGACCGATGTTTAAACAATGGATAGCAATTTTTAAGAAAGACACATTGATGGATCGCGCTTACCAACGGTCATTTGAGATGCTGGATATTACTCGGGAGATGTTTTTAAAGGCCAAAGAATCGCTCCGGTTCAGAGAAGGAAGTGCAGGGGATATAGATGTACGTGAAAAGGATAAACAGATTAACAGCTACGAACGGGAAGTAAGGCGGAATGTGTTTAACCATCTCGCGGTTAGCGGTCCAGAAAAATTACCTTCCGGTCTGGTCCTGATGAGCATCATCATCGATATTGAACGCATCGGTGATTATACCAAAAACATAGTCGATCTGGCATTGAATCATCCTAGCAGGTTGTATGGGGGCAAATTCGAAGAATCGGTTCAGGAAATTGAAAAGTCCCTTGAGAATAATTTTATCAAAACTAAAAAAAGCTTCGAGGGTGGAGACAGCGGACTGGCTTTGGAGATTTTAAATGAATACAAATGGGTTAACCGGGCCTGTGACGAGTGCCTGTTCGCCCTGGTTAAAGAAGAAGATAAGGGAATCCGGCCCGGAGATTCAGTTGCTCTCGGTATCTACGCCCGCTGGCTAAAACGAATCAATTCGCATCTGCGTAATATCACAACTAGTGTCATTAACCCGATTGATCGAATCGGATTTGAGATAAAAAAGCAATAGTCCGTCTCTTTTCCGTTTGTTTGCTCAACAACAGCGAATTATGGAATAGCGATGAATAACTTAAAGAACATGCCGATTATTGGAATTGATCGTGGTGCATCCTTTACAGATTTTGGTGTTGTCGTATCTAACCAGCTAATTGACGCCGTAAGTGTTAAAAAAAGAGATTGGGACAGCATTTTTCCCATCTACGAGCGGTTGATTGGTAAATATCAAACCGATCTCCTGGTGTTCACCGGATCGGTATCGGATATGCCCGCTGATCTGGAAAAACGGATTCAGGTTATACCTGAGATCGATTCGGTTGGTTTTGGCGGGTCAACACTTGCCGACTGCAATGAATGCATTGTGGTCAGCTTTGGAACAGGATCAGCCATTGTGCATTTTGCAGACAACCATTCCAAGCATGTCGGTGGAACCGGTATAGGGGGCGGAACCATTCAAGGCCTTTCGTCTTTGATGTGCGGTATCGAAAATCCCGAGGTAGTAGAAACCCTGGCATTGAAAGGCAATGCCTCACATTTGAACTTAACGATTTCAGATCTCGGTTATGAAAGGATCAGTTTTTTGGGTTCGGATGTTACTGCCGGCAATTTCGCATCCGTCCAATCAAAACGAATCGAAGATCTGGCCGCAGCTATTTTAACGCTGGTAGCCGAAACCGTCGGTATCATCTCGTCGATTTGTGCCCGTGAAGCGGGTTGTGTAGATAAAATTGTCGTGGTAGGCAAAGTGGCTCAAAATCAATTTATCCGGCACATATTAAATCTTGTCGGTAAATTGTATCAGACAACCTTTATTTTCCCGGACAAACCGGGGTTTGCCACCGTCTATGGGGCAGCCATGAAATATCAGTATGATTTGTTAAATCCTGATAAAAAAAACGTTTAATTCCATTCTCTTGCTGATTAACCTTCGCCACAGTGGTCGAGAAAGAGATGTTATGACCATTAATCGAGTTCGATGTCCGATTCCAAGCATTGGACTATGAACCCCACCGGCACCTCAAGTTCAGTTGCAATATGGTTCAGCAAGTCTCGCTCAGCATCCGAGACTGGTTGTTCAGTAGCGGCAACAACACACAGGTCGCGCAGCACCTGCATGCGCTGGGTATGACTAACTCGATTTTTGACTTCAGCGATTCGGCGCGGCAGATCCTCTTTAAGTCGGTCAGAGTCCAGTATGTCAATCGAGTAAGCCTCACCCAGGTAACGCTTTAGCGTGTTGCGTTCTTTTTTGCTGATGCCCTCATAGGCGTTAGCAATGACAACCGCAGCAGCAAGAAAAAGATCGCGCATCGCACGACTGCTTTCTGTTTTACCCTGCAGATAATCCGGTTCCATCAGCCTCATGAACTGTTGGACCTGGTCTTCCAGTGTTGATTTGTCTATACCAGTGGTCGTCATTAGGTCAGATTCATGAAAAAGCTTCAGCGCTTTGACCCTTAAGGGACTGAACGGGTGTGTTGCAAACCAGTCCTGTTTGGGCGCACCTTGGCCGGGCTGGTCATCAAATGCCAGCATGTCATCGACCTGGGCGAGAAACTCGTGGAGCTCAAATCGCACCACCCGCTCGTCGGTGATGCCAGACGCCAGCTTAAACAGTGCCCTTGCAACACTTTCCAGGTCCTGGGCGCAAAAGGCCCCGGCTCTGTCAGCGGAGATCTCGGCGTAGCGGGACCAGGCAAATAGATCGAGCGCCAGATCGGCTGGTGGCGGTTGTCGACCTCTCAGTACATAGCCGATTGGAATCCGATGATGGTCATAGACATGGTGGCCGAGTTCATGTCCCATGACAAACAACAGTTCTGAGTCATTGAAGGCTTCCAGCAGGCTGGATGAGAACATGATAAAGACCCGCCCTTCCTCAGGCTTAAAGCAGGCTGCGTTGAATTGTGGGCTCGCATAGGCATAGAGCTCTAACGGGTTATCGATACCAAGCCGTTCAACACAACGTTCGGCTTTTTGATGTACCGCGGCAGCCATGCCAGGGCTGAGTCGTACCGATGTTGCCAGTAGATGGCGGCGGGTGGCGGACTGTTCGCCTTTTTCCGATTTGCGTTTTATCGACCGATTGAGTCGCTTGATTTCCTGCCGGGCGAGTAGGACCTTACTAAGTTTCAGATCGTTGGTGCAGCGTATTGCGCCAGCAGTCATGATTGATCCCGTGATCTGTCTAAATGTGAGTCGATAGCGTGTGAGTATCGATTATCGCTCAGCAAGGGATAAGAAGTTCCTATTGGGAAGCGAACAAACCGAAAAGTCCGTCTTGTATACGGCATTAAAATCAACCAGAAACTCATAATATCCATTATTAGAGACATCTGAAGTATTCAACTGGTTCCATGATGAAGAACCTTCAATGTCAAAGGTAATTTCCGCATCATCATAGGCAACAGAAGTAAAGGTGATGGTATCATTAAGAACCCCGCACTGCAATCCCTTTGAATTCCATCACAAAATTCACTCAATGCGTCTTTTATAATGGCGCTTTCTATTTGCTTGCCGATAAGAATTTTTCGTGCTTCCTTCTCATGATTCGCCTGCAATTCCCGCCATCTATCATCTCCGGAATAGCGTACTTACATGTCCAGACTGTTCCTTTCAAATTGATGGCCATGATCCGGTCCCAGACCACTTCATCGGTCCTTGTCACATCCCGATCCCTGTCTCGCCACAGTACCCCGGCGTTATTGAAGAGGACATCCAGTCGCTGGTAGGCCTCGATACCCTTTCTGATTGCATATTTTACATCCTCTTCGACGCCTACGTCACATTGCACAAAAATTCCCTTTCCACCCCAGCTTTTAATAAGGGCAATGGTTTCATCGCCGGTCTTCTTATCGATATCGGCCACAATGATCCTAGCCCCTTCCCTTGCAAACAGGAGGCAGGTGGCCCGTCCGATTCCCATCCCGGCCCCTGTAATAATCGGATAATTTCAACTCTAATCTCTTCGCGTGTCATGTGTCCTTTTTTTCCATATGTAAATGAGAAAAATCATTATACTACGGTCAGCAACATAAAGCAGTGGGAAAAACGACCGCTCTCAGGGATAAAACAGAGCAGTTTCTGCCCTTGCTCCAGTTTTTCGGAGTGGAAGAGTTCTTCCATAATAATATAAATTGCGGCGCTTCCGGTGTTTCCTTTGGTAGGTAGATTGGTAAACCACTTTTCATAAGGGATCTCAAATCCAATTTCTTTCATTCCCATGTAAAATTTATCCCTGAAATAATGCGAAGAATAATGCGGTAAATACCAATCGATATCCTCGGGTTTAATGCCATATTTTTTTACCACACGGGCCAGCGTCCGGTGCATGGCCGTTTGTACTATTTCCCTGTCGAGCAGTTTGATATCCTGGCGTACGGAAAGCAGGTATCGCATCTCGGACGGATCAATAGATTCGGTTTGTCTCCAACCGATCATGGCTCCATTTTTATTTTTTATTCCTCCACCGTACATACAGGTTTCTAATTCACCGGCATATGAGATGAGTTCCAGCCACTCGATTCTCAGGGAAATACGGTCTTCGTTTTGACGCTTAGAAATAAATACGGCACCAGCGCCATCGGAGAGCATCCATCTTAAAAAATCGGCGTCAAAGACGCGAATCGGTTTTTGTTCCAAATTGGTGTTGAGATCAGGTCGGGATGTAAAAAAATGAGCCCGCATGAATGATGAAGCGAGCTCGGAACCGGTGGCCACGGCGTTGGCTGCCATACCGGTGGCCACATTCATATAAGCGTACTTGAAAGCGGTCATCCCCGCAAGGCAGATGCCGGCAGTGGTTATTGCCTCACAAGGAGGCAATCCCAATTCCCCTAAGACCATGAGGGCATGACCAGGAAACAAAAGATCCGGGCAGGTTGTGCCGCAGCATAGGCATTTAATGTGGTTGATGTCGAAATTATCGTAGGGGTTAAGCTTGCGAATCGCTTCGGCGGTGAGCTGCCAATTCGTATGGGTTAGCTCCCCGGTTGAAGGATCAAGGGCATAGTAGCGCCGGTCAATTTTATTACTTCGAAGAACGATTTTTTTGGTTCGGGAGGGCATGTCGGCGATTCTTCCGAGTACATTTTCTATCCCATCGTTATCAACGGGGCTGTTAGGTAGAAATGCGCTTACATCATTTATGTATATGCTCATAATTCCCTCTAATCTGAATAAACGGCTGACAAAAAGCAGTTAAGAACTGAAGATTGAAGATCTACGGAATCGCATTGCTCTATCCATAACCGGCGCCTTTGAGACCGGATTTGTCAGTCTAATCTTAATAGGTTTTGTGAATAATATTCAATTTCTTTTTGAAGTTTTTCCTTTTTTGTTTTCTGGATTATTGAAGATAAAACGGATGCCAAAGGGGCCAACAATAGAATGGCGAACACCAAATACCCCATAAATAAGCGAACGCGTGCTTTCCTTTTGAAACTGCCCGGGCCTCCCTCTCGGCGAATAAATCGGGACCAGACATTGAATATTTTGTGAATTCTGTTTTCAAAAATAATATATGCAGGGACCACTGTTACTGCTCCCTGCTGATTCAATTCTGATTGACGTAGGGTTAGAAATTCAGGTGACAAAGCTTTTAAAATAATATGGCCGAACCGACGGGCGTTTTTAATGTCGGATGTGGAGATTCCGGGATGAGGGAAAATGCCCAGTAAGCGTTTTGTTTCTCCAGTAAGCATCCATGCGGCAATGGTAATGACCCCGATCAGGTTTGCGGTCCTATCCCCCAAAACGATATTACCGATCAATTCGCCCCCTAAATCATATACATGACGTTTTACTTTTTCTTGGGCCAATAACCACATATTGCGGCAGCCGATAATGGTTATTACCGGTCGATTCCGTAATATTTTCTTGGCAGCGGGGGATTTGATAAAGGCGGTTACAGGGGTGGAAGGCGCTAAATACCACACTTGGTAGGCAAGGATTACAAGATCGAATTCCGCATCCGAATCAAAAGATAATGGTTCAATATCGCAGGGTATTTCAGCTATGGATTCGGGGAAAACATCACAAAACTCAAGGCTTGTCCAGGGAAACGGAAATGGTTTTTTGGGCTTTATCTCCTCATAGATCAAAGAGATATCAGCGCTGGCTTTTAAGGGTGCCAAAATGGAATGCACAACCTCGGTCAATTGCCCGGATTGAGAATAGTATACAACCAATATTTTTTTTATTTTAGTTAGTGAGATAGTGCCTCGCAGCAGGAGAAATCATTCACTTTAGGATAAAATTGGGTGCCAAATTATCTTTGGGCAGTGAAATTGACATATTAACGATTGTGTGTCAAGATCGATTTGAACACAATATATTGGAACATAAGATGCGCCGATAAACAGGCACAACCAGCGTAAGGTCCTGCAGTCTAAAGAAGACTTTCGGATATCTGGCTAGGGAAAGCGGTCGAAAAACCGACAACGTGGGTGATTTCCCAAAACTATTGAATTAAGGGCTTTAGTGGCCGAACTATTGCTGAAATCCTGATGCCGCGTGCCCAAATCCTCGGTTGACTCCAGGCGCTTTTCCGTGTAAAGAATCTTGCATTGATGGGTAACGGTTTGGTTTGTTTTTTTTAATGAACCGGGAAATTTGAGATGAAAAAAGAAGATGTACCCCAAGATTATGGCATGGGCGGAGAGCAGCTTGAAGTCTGCTATGCCGTTGATGAAAATGGACACTATGTGTTGGCGCCGAGCCTTGGATGGAGGGCAAAGAATGTTACTAACCAACAGGCGTGGGGGCTCATCAAAGAAAAAATTGACGACGCCATCCGCCGCGTTAAGACAGGCCAACTTAGCCCCCTGGCCTATCATATGGCGAAAAACCAGATGGATGTTGGCTTGCTGGCAAAATATGTCGGTTTTTACAGTTGGCGCGTGAAGCGTCACCTTAAGCCGACGGTATTCAAACGCCTTTCCCCTGATATTCTTCAGCAATATGCCGACCTGTTTGACATAACAACGGCCCAGCTGCGGGAATACCCAGAATCAGCCGATTTAGCGCTTGCAGAGGTACAATCCTACTATGAAGATAAAATTTAAACACCGACAGTCCTCCCACTGCGAAAGTGGAGTGACTTCCAACCTGCTGTATCATTATGGAGTCGACGTTAGTGAAGCCATGGCTTTTGGTATTGGGGGAGGTCTGTTTTTTGGCTATTTACCCTTTCTCAAGGTAAACAAGCTGCCGTTAACAACTTATCGTTGTGCCTTAGGCGGTATCATCAAACGCACGACCAAAAAATTTGGTATTGACGTCAAATGGCAAAAATTCACCAAACCCGCAAAGGGAATGGACGCACTGGATGCTTTACTCGACCAAGGAATTCCCACAGGATGCCGGACCGGCGGTTATTGGCTACCCTATTTCCCACCTGCTTTTCGTTTCCATTTCAATATGCACAATCTAGTTGTTTACGGGAAGGACGGGGGTGATTATCTTATTAGCGATCCTGTATTCCCCGATACTGTGGTCTGCCCAGGTAAGGACCTGATGAAAGCCCGGTTTGCGAAAGGCCCTTTAGCCCCCAAAGGAACCATGTATTATCTATCCCATGTACCCCATACTATCGACGTTGCCGCCGGTATCGTTAAAGGTATCAAATCAGTGGGTCGCGCAATGCTCAATACCCCCGGGCCCTTCATCGGGATCAGCGGTATGCGGCTTTTAGCCAAGCAGCTCGAAAAATGGCCAGAAAAGCTTGGTCAACGGCAGGCGGCCCTCTATTTGGGTCAAGTTATCCGTTTGCAGGAAGAGATCGGAACCGGAGGCGCCGGCTTTCGTTTCATGTATGCCGCCTTTTTGCAGGAGGCCGCCCATGTGCTCGGAGACGACCGGCTGCTTGAGATTCCTAATAAAATGACCGATATCGGCGATCAATGGCGCTACTTTGCCCTTGTGGGTTCCCGGATCTGTAAGGGACGTGCATCAAAAGATGAAACCTATCCTGCCCTGGCGAACATTCTGCGGGATTGTGCGCATCGCGAAAAGGAACTTTATCGCGAGCTTTTGATGATTGTGCGGTAGATGTAGAGTAGTACGACCGATACAAATGACGCTCAAAGAAAAACTAAAAAAAATAATCATTACTGAGCTGAATCTGGAGGATTACACACCAGAAGATATCCGGGATGATGCGCCGTTGTTTGGCGATGAATTTGGACTCGATTCTATTGATGCCATCGAAATCATATTTCAGGTGAAAAAACATTTTGGTGTGGCAATAAGGGATATGAAAGAAGGGCGCCCTGCCCTTCAATGCATTAACACTCTGGCCGCTTTCATCGAAAAAAGGCGTTCTCAATGAAGCACCTTCCTCCGGTGGCCATCAGCGGTGTAGGCTGTTTGTGTGCAGCGGGCTTGGGCTTGAATGCATGCATGAACAACTTATTCAACGGACAGCGTCACCCGGCGCCCCCGACCACGTTTACTATCGGCTATTCAAAAGCCTACCCTGTTTTTGAAGTTCCGGATGATTTTTTGTTAACGGCCGGCGAGGAAAGCCGCAATCTCACCCGCACCTGTCGACTAATCCTAACCGCGGTCCGTGAAGCCTTCGATGATGCGAGCCTAACGCCTGATATTTTGCAGTCCCAGCGGGTGGGCGTTTGCATCGGCACCAATGTGGGAAGTGCCATGGGCAATGAAGCATTCTACTGTAATAATAAGGAAGACCTCGATCCCTATATCTATCCGAAAGACCGCTTTCTCATGAGCAATCCCACCGCTCACATTATGGAAGAATTTGACCTTAATGGACCCTTCCAAACGGTGGTCAATGCGTGTTCTGCCGGTACGGATGCCGTCGGGCTGGCAGCATCCTGGATTCGGACCGGAATCTGCGATATAGCGATTGCCGGCGGAGTCGACGAAATGTATCAAGCGACTTACAATGGTTTTATATCGTTAATGATTTCGGACCGTACCCCATGTAAACCCTTTGATCTCAACCGCAACGGGCTCAACTTGGGTGAAGGGGCCGCCGTAGTGATATTGGAATCAGAAAAAATGCTGAAACTAAGGCAAAAGGCCGCCCTTGCTTTTGTTCGAGGGTATAGCTCGACGACCGATGCACATCATCTTATCGCACCCGACCCCCGGGGGCTGGGTTTGAAGTTGGCTATTACGGAAGCCCTGGAAATGGGTGCTGTTCATACATCCGATATTGCTTTTGTCAACACCCACGGCACGGGAACATTGGACAATGACCGCATTGAAAGCCAGGTGCTTAACGAGATATTAACCCATGTCCCCTTTCTTTCCACCAAGGGCTATACCGGGCATACCCTCGGCGCAGCCGGCGCCATTGAAGCGGCCCTCACAATAGCCTTCCTGAAATCGGGCCGTGTGCCCGCCAGTGCCGGTTTTGAAACGCCCGATCCCGCCCTGCCAGCATCACCGGTTTCAGACATAACTCCGCTATATGGGACCATCGCCTTATCACAAACCCTTGCTTTTGGCGGTAACAACTCCGTTTTGGTTCTTGAGCGGGGAGGGAACTGAATATGAAAATAGCTATTAAAGGCGCTGGCGTGGTGGGTGGATTCGGCTGCGGCATGGAACAATTGCACCACTCATTGGTCAAGGGTAAGAGCGCTCCCACCACCATTTCAATCAAAACAATCGGCGGCGTTATTGTCACTCCTGCCTTACTGGCCGACACATCACGCCTCATTGCTTTTGTTGACAAAAAGGCACTGCGCCGAACCGATCATTATACCCGCCTGGCCCTCTTGGGCTGTTATCTGGCCCTTCAGGATGCCGCCATGCTTGACCAGCAACGAAAGCGTATGGGTATTATTGTAGCTACCGGCTACGGCGCGACGTGTAATGTTTCCGACTTTCGGCACCCGCTGACCAATGGAGATGACCTGGGAGGCTCGCCAACCCGCTTTTCCAATTCCGCACATAACGCCGCGGCGGCCAACATCGCCATTTCCTTAAACGAAAAAGGCCCTAATCTTTCCATCAACGATTACGATATGTCGATGCCAGCGGCCGTATTGACCGCCTGTCAATGGTTGGAGGAAGGACGCGCTGACGCGGTATTGGTGGGCGGTGTCGACGAATACTGCCATGCAATGGGGTACTACCGACACCGTTTAGACGGCAAGGAAGGTGGAGAGCTGAGTATTCCCCGGGAATATGCCATTATTGGTGAGGGCGCCGTTTTCTTCTACTTATCCTTACAAGGAAATGAGCCGGCCCCGTATGGATACATCGAGGATGTTCAGATGGGCCGTTATGGGCGCACGGCCCTGAGGGTACCCGAAAACAGTGTATTTTTGACAAATACAGACGGGTATAGCGAGCGTGATCATGAATATGTGAATATTCTCGGACCACAAACCCGGACGGCGTCATACACGCCGTTATATGGTGGTATACCCGTCGGCCTGGGATTTGATATGGCGCTTGCGGCCCTGAGTTTGCGAAACAATGCTTTCTATCCCTCGGCAGAAGGTGTTTTGAACAGATCGACACAAGAAAACGCCAACGGGAGAATTCACGCCCTGGAAGATCAAGAACTGTGTTGCCTAAAACTTGGGGCCAGAGGAACGCTTGGTATGGTGACCTTAAGCGGGTGAGGCTGTGAGGCGAGGAATAATTGTTGATGAACTTAGGTAACGGTGCCAAAGCGGTGGTTTGTCAAGAACTTACCAAAGTATATGCGGGTGCCTCCCGGCCGGCGCTCGATGGGTTGAATATTTCCATCCGTCACGGAGAAGTTTTCGGTCTTCTAGGCCCCAATGGTGCGGGCAAGACAACGACAGTTTCCATTCTAAGTACCTTATTAAGGCCGACCAAGGGGAGTGTCAGTATTTGTGGCATAAATGCCATCAAATATCCCGACCAGATAAAAAAAATGATCGGGCTGGTAGCGCAGGAAATCGCCCTCTACCCTGATCTGACGGCTAGGGAAAATCTGAGCTACTTCGGTCGGTTACATGGACTGAAAGGACAGCTGTTGAAACACCGGATTTGCGAAAGCCTAGAGCTGGTCGGATTGATCGAAAAGGCCGATCAGCGCATAACCACCTATTCCGGCGGCATGAAACGGCGGGCCAATTTGGCCGCCGGTATTCTACATCAACCCAAAATCCTCTTTCTTGATGAGCCGACGGTAGGCATTGATGCTCAATCGCGGAATATGATCTTAAGCAAACTGGCTTTACTGAATAAAAACGGAGCAACCCTGATTTACACCACCCACTACATGGAAGAGGCTGAAATCCTTTGCAGCCGAGTGGCCATCATCGATAAGGGCCGCCGTATCGACCAGGGCACACCTCAAAAATTGATTGAAAATAATCCTGATTGTGCCAATCTGGGGGAATTATATCTCGCCTTGACCGGTAAGAAACTTAGGGATTGAGGGATTGATGAACCTATTTGATTCATTGGGAGTTGTCAGGTTTCAGGTTTTTGAATCTGCTGAACGCTGAACCACGCCAGAGGTGGGAAACACTGGTTTGGTTGCAGCCGCCAGGCTTGATTTGGCATTTTAGGTACTTTAGTTCATTTTTATAAATTTATCGGCACCATGTATAAACTTTTGACCACAACGCATAAAGAGCTTTTGCTGCTTAGTCGCGACCGCACCGGGTTGCTGGTATTGTTCGTGATGCCGGCGGTACTGGTGCTCGTTATCTCCCTCGTGCAAGAGAACGTTCTTAAGACAATTGGAGAAACCAGCGTCGAGGTTTTGTTTGTCGATCAGGACCACCAGTCTCTGGGAAAAATGATAGAAGACCACCTCGCCGCCTCCAGATCCGTTGAAATCATCAAGCAGATCAATGGAAAAAAGATCGATGCCGCAGAAGCCGTGGAGGCCATTCGCGGCGGAGAGTATCAGTTCTGTTTTATTATTCCAGCAGGCATGACGACGGCCTTGAGAGCCCGGACCCGACAGGCAGTCGAAAGACTCCTTTCCGGAGAAGACGCATCCTCTATGGAGGGGATAACGGCGCCCGACCTGTTGGTCTATTTTGATCCCACGGTGCGAGGCGGATTTCGCTCGGCCGTTTTAAGTTCCCTCAAAAGCGCGCTGCTGAGCATGGAAGTGAAGGAGAGGATGGCGATGCTGACGGAACTCTTACCGGCGCACCTTAAAAAGGTCGTTGGAGAAATGATGGGGCCCCTTGCTTCCGGAGATATGCTTGCCTCCATGCTGCCCGTTGAGTTTAAATGGGATAACAAACCTCTTTTACACATTAGCGAAAAAATAGCCTTCCGTGGAGATATGACAAAACTGCCCACATCGGTACAACAAAATGTACCGGCTTGGGCTCTTTTTGGCATGTTTTTCATTGTTGTGCCACTGGCCGGGTCCTTAATAAAGGAGCGCCAGGAAGGCACGTTCGCACGTTTGATGAGCATGCCGGTTTCCTATGTTACTTTACTTTTAGGCAAACTCGCCGCTTATGTTCTGGTTTGCTTTATTCAATTCAGCCTCATCGTGTTGATCGGCAAACTGCTTTTGCCCGTGATGGGGACTTCGACCCTTGACCTGGGATCAAGCCCAGCGGCCGTTGTCGTCATCGTGTTGAGCGCCACATTGGCCGCCACCGGTTACGGCGTCGCGCTGGGGACCATTGCTCGAACCTACGAGCAGGCGTCCATGTTCGGCCCCATTTCAGTGGTTATTGCCGCCGCATTGGGGGGCATAATGGTTCCCGTGTTCGCCATGCCCAAGATCATGCAGTCAATTAGTGCATTTTCCCCCCTGGCCTGGGGACTCAATTCGTTTCTGGAGATCTTTGTGCGTGGCGGCGATTTAATGTCGGTGGCGTTTGAAGTCTCCTTATTGCTTCTATTCTTTATAGCTGCCATGCTAGTTTCATGGATATACTTTGTACGCCGCATACGGCCCTAACCATGACAACCACGGACACACGGATGAAAACATGTTCACACCGGATAGGCAGGAAGCAGCACTGAATTGATTGAAAACTTTCAACTTCAGCCAAGCAAGTTTCATAACCGTAAATCTTTGGTTGCGGACGCCAGGCATGCATTAGGCATTTTGAGCACCTTGTGGCGGAATATTTGCTCCAGGGGTTTGGTATCTACAGCCGGAGAAACGGAAAACATACCATTTTTGTGAAAACAACCATCGGATACCAGGATATGCACGTGCAGATGAAATCCAAGGAAGTCACCGAAGGGCTGTGTGGCGACAACCGCACCCGAGACCGCCTTTTCGTCACGAACACCGGTTGTGTAAAAAGCCTTCAAAGCCTCCCAGCCACAGCGGTTGAGATCCGAAAGTAACCTCCGGCCATAAAGAAAATACCGCCGCAGGATTTATTCAGACACTTCGAAAAAGCAATGTCTTATCATATCATACATTCTAACAAGTTAAATTAACTAGGCGTTCATTTCATAAGTATCAGATAGTGAAAATACATGTTTTTCTACAACCCGTTTAAAGCGGTCTGTAGCTGTGATTGGTCTTCGGAGCATGCGCTTGCAGAAAAACTTCTGCGGGGCAGTACTGCTTGTCTTGGAATACAGGACCAGGGCATATTTGGAAAAATCTCTGACCATGAAATCAAAGATCTGATCTAGTAAATCAAGATCCAAATCGTCCATCTTGAACTTTTCAATGATGAGCTGCCCGTAAACCACCAAAGTAAACAACTCCCCTAAGTTCAATAAAAAATCAAAATCCTTGATTTGCTCTTTTTTCGGACGGGCAAAAAACAAAAGTTTCTTTAGCGCAGCAATTTGTTTCCTGAAAATATCGATATTAGGTAAATCCATGCTATTGTACGCCAATCGGTAATCGTGAAATTTGATCTTTCCCAGTCCTTTGGTTGCACCCTGGTTAAACAGGAAATCATCATTAACAGGTTCAGCTTTGAGAGGAATTTCAGGAAATGATTTTGGATGGAAGAAATAATTTGCCATAAATTTTATGATCAATGCCATATTCACATGAACCGTTCCCTCCAGTTTTGGGAGGGCGCGAATGTCCCTTACAGCCATCTCAAAGTACAGGTCTTTTTCAAATCCTTTAGCCGCAATAATTTCCCAGAGATGATTGATCACATTTTCCCCCTGCATGGTCACCTTCATCTTAACCGTAGGATTGTACAACAGATATCGCCGATCTTCCAAAGATGCGGAGCGCATGTAATCAGACGCTCGCAGAGAAAACAATTTCATAGCGGCCAGTCGGGAGTATGCATCCACGAACAACTGTTTAATATGGGTGAAATCGGTAACGGTATGGTTGAACAGGTTCCGATGGGCGGCGTGATTCAACGCTTCATAAAATGCGTGCGTACAAATTCCTATCGACGCCCAGCCAAGATTGTATTTCCCAACATTAACGGTATTGAGCGATGTATCCCAGGCATCGGGTCCTTTAGTTATAATATCTTCTTCAGTGATGGGGTAATCGTTCAGAATGAATTCACCCACAAAATTCTGGGAATTACATACATTTTGTACACATTCATAGTTTGAGTGTTCCGGGTTTACAACAAAAAATACGTAATCGTTGGTATCTTCCATTCTCCCGAATGTTGATACAAGCGCGGCCTTGTTGGCATTACCGATGTAATATTTATCTCCGTCGGCCAGATATGTACCATCCTTTTGAGGCTTCAGCATCATATCGGTTGCGTAAATATCCGCCCCATGTTCTTTTTCTGACAGACCAAATGCAAAGATACCCCCGGCTTGCAATAATTGTGCGGTATTTTTCTTTAGCGACTCATTTTGACTCAACCAAACAGGAACCAACCCAAGGATAGTGACCTGCCACGTGTACCAGTAAGCCAAACCGTAAAATCCCAGGACCTCATTCAAAGCAATGTTTCGATAGGTATCCCAGCGTGTGTCCTCATCACCGTAGCCTCCGTGAGTCAGAAAAGTGGCAAAAAGTTTTTCCTTTTTTACAAATTCAAGAAAATCCGCATACCAGACTCGTTCGTGGTCATCATCTTTGAGTTTTTGTTTTCCCCGGGACTCAAACCACTGAATAGTTTTTTTTAAAAGATCGCGAGTATGAGGATCAAGGTGGTCAAAATTTTCGGTTTTTGGATTTAGCAGAATCATGTTTCCTCCTGAATTTAAGCTGGTATGGACTGCATATTATATACTCTTGCCAAATCAATTTTCTGTATGATTAATCAAAGCTTCCAGATAACGTGACTTCACTTGCTGACTTGCAAGAACTTGTTTGACCGGCGGAAGTTTCAGAATCGCGCCTAAAACACCAGCCAAGGCACGATGGCTCCTTAAGACCTGATTATCAAAAATCAATCTGTAACTTACCTCGTTCAATGGCCATTAACACCGCCCTGTGTGTTCCATTCAGGAGTGTAATAACTCTGCTCGGCCGAGATTTCAGACAAATGCTGTCTTTTGTACAGGTCCTGACACACACACCACATCCCAGACAAATATCTTCATCCAGCTTAGCCACTTTCATTTTGGGTTTGACAGGGTTGTTTGATGAAACTAATGTCATTGCTTCAACAGGGCAGGCGTTTACACAATTACCACATCCATTACAGTCAGATTCAGTCACAACCGGGATAAAGTTGGTTGTATGGACAGGATTCAGAATTGCAAATCGCCGGGCGGAAATCATAGCCTCGCAGCAGCACCCGCAGCAGTTGCAAATGAAATTAACTTTCTCTCTTACATTTTCACCGAACTGAACCAGGTTGTGCTCAAAAGCTACCTGCAATAAATCAAGGCATTCTTCCACATCAATGGAACGAGCGTTGTCGTGCTTGATCAGAGATGCAGCGGTATTATTAAACGTCATACAAATATCCTGTGGTGTATCACACGCCATACCAACATGATGCATCTTATGCCGGCAATAGCAGATGCCGACTCCGCGGTGAGTAGCCTTTTTAATTACTTCAGTGGCTCGTTCGTAATCCAAAACATGCAATGCATTCTCGTTGGACAAGACAGGTTCATGGACAAAAACGCGACCCAACTGTGTTACCCCCCGGGTAAAAAGTTCTCTGATGAAATCTTCCTCTACATTCATGTATTCATAAAACAGTTCGCTTAATACCTTCTGGTCAATATCGTTTCGCACACGCATTAAAGAGAATTCAAAAAATCCTGCCATGGGCGGAGGCAAAGCATAAACGGATTCTCCATTCTTTTCAATGTCCACCAGAATAGCACGGCCGGCTAATTCATCCAGTATCTTTTGAGTACTTACCATATCCATTTTCCAGATACGGCTGGCTTTTTTTGTTGTAAAGGGCTTGATCGGCATGAGTGAAACCAGATTGGCTTCTTTCTCACTAAAAAGCATTTTCAAGATTTTAAATAATAGTTCAGAAGGAGGTGCTCCCTGAGGAAAGCGATTCAATCTGTCAGCTAAATTGGAATAACCGGTTTTGATTGTATTATGAGCCATAATTATACGAAAAAACAAAGCCTGCCGGGCTGTCCAGCTCAACCCCAATCTTTTACCGCCTCATATCTTTCTATCGACTATGCATATCAGACAGGGTAACCATAATGAGACTCGAACGGAGGTGGCAGAAGTTTTGAGAATAAGTCCCGATTACACTATGGAACGGTTCGCCGAATTGATCCCAATAGCAGATCAGGCGATCATGATCGAAGTGTTTGACAGCTTGCGGAAAGCAGGTCTACGGTAAAGATTGAGTGCTTGAAATAGCCCAAGTCCTCCATGTTTTAACTTCAAGCCTTCTTACATGTCCGGTTGGGGTGGCATAACTTTCACAACTGTTTTTGTGGCTTTTTCCCCGTTTTTTAGTCTATAGGAACGGTTGACGATTTTAAGACGGCCTTCAGCAAACAGTTGTATGCTTTGCGGGTAAAGCTCCCACTCCAGCTTTAACCCTTTTTTTTTGATCGTCTCAACCGTATCGTCTCCATCAATCTCAAATGCTTTCTGCCCGATAATCGGGCCGGAATCTTCGCCGTAATCTACAAAATGGACTGTACCCCCACCGATCTTACACCCGTACCGATACGTATCACCATACCCGTCAGTACCGGGAAATGAGGGGAGGAGAGCAGGGTGGATGTTCATGATTCGGAAATGGCCGGGGTGGGTATTGATCCTGTCGATAAAGTAGGGAGTCAATACCCGCATAAATCCTGCCAGCACCAGAACATCGAATGGGAAAGCCATCATTTCAGCCAAAAGTCGCGCCTCTGCGATTGCCCTGGGAGTGAAAAAAGTATTGATCTTCTCAGGGGCGGCATTTGCAGAAAAAATGGACTGCTTTGAAAGCAGATCCGTTAGATCAAAATCTCTAGGTGGGGGAATTTTTTCAGGATCTGTTTTAAAGTTTTGCAGGATTGTCTCATAGTCCACAGAAAAGACAGGAATGCGGTGCTTTATGGCCCTTTTCAGACCCGCAGCTTTCGGGTTGTCAGACCCCACGAACACCATTTCGCCATCGATTCGGCCGGTTTCACAACCGTCGATGATTGCCTGCAGGTTTGTCCCGCCACCTGAAATCAACGCGCCGATACGGATTCTTTTATCCATTTTTCATCCCAACAAGGGAGGCAATATATTCGGACCCTTTTTCATCTGACTCCCTCGTTTCCCGATAAAAGAGGATTTGCAGCGGCAAAAAAGCATGAAGAAGTTCGTTTTTCTTGAGTAGATGTTTCCGCCTTGAAGGTTCTTCGATTTTTTTCCCAAGCGGCTCAAGATATGTCTCAAAAATGAGGAGACCGCCGGAGACAAGGCCTTCCTGCATGAACGGAAACAGCCGCCTTTCCAAAAACCGGCAGTTGACGATTAGGCTGTAGCGGTCTTTGGGGATATCAAAATTATCGAGATCTGCACAGATCAGGTTCAGATTAATGTGGTGTTTTGACACCCGGTTAAATCCCATATCCGAAATATCGACGGCGTCAACATAAAATCCATTTTTTGCAAGAAAGAGGGCGTTTCGCCCATTTCCGGCAGCGATGTCCAGCACCCGTCCCTTTGGGGCCAGGTTATAAAAGTCCTGAACAATCCGTGAGGGGTTGATCGGATGAGTTTCATCGGTATATTTTTGATTCCATCGGATGCGATCTTGCTGCATGCGAATCTCTTTTACTGCATTTAGTGTTTATGTTCCGAACTTGAAAACCTGGTTCAACACCTGAACCGTCTTTTCACTTACATCAAGATTTTCGATATCGCTGGAAGATGCCCAGCAGACATCGAGGGCGTCGTCTCCCGCTCGGGGTTCACCACTTATATAATCTGCCATTAAGTCAACAATCACGTAGTGAAACCGGATCCGACCCATCTCATCCCGATCGACCACATCAAACGTGAAGACCGGCATCCGGGCGTGTATGGTAATACCGGTCTCTTCCAAAATCTCCCGTTCTGCCGCTTCCTGAAGGGTTTCGCCCAATTCCACACTTCCCCCTGGAATCGCCCATTTCCCTATAGCCGGCGGGGCTCCCCGTTTCACGAGCAAAACCCGGTTTTTATAAAATACAAAGGCACCCACAGCCACACGAGGGTATTTTGGGTATGCAGAACGCTTTAAGTCAACCACAGTTTGCTTTTTTCCATGTTACGCATCTCTTTGAAGATTCACCCGATCAGATCAAAAGGGGCGTTGATCAAACTCTATATGAAATAGTTTGGAGATGTCAATATTTCACCGGCCTTCAAAATATTTATTATGTATCATCTATTTTTTAGGGCGATGGTTAAAAAGACATGGTTGACATTCGGATGCGTTATTGCTATATTTCAGCATGTTTATCCCAATTAATTTCAGAAAGGATGTTGTGAGATGGCTAAAGGAATTATTGAAATCGATGACAAGAATTTCGACGCCGAGGTATTACAATCGGGAGAACCTGTTCTTGTCGATTTTTGGGCGCCCTGGTGTGGTCCATGCAGGGCAATCGGACCGATGGTCGAAGAGCTTGCAGGTACGTTTGAGAATGAAGTCAAATTTGCAAAGTGCAATGTGGATGATAATCCTGTTACGCCTGGCAAATATGGCATCAGGGCCATTCCAACCTTAATTTTCTTCAAAGATGGAAATGTTGTTGATCAGATTACCGGTATGGTTGCCAAATCAAAACTAGAGGTAGCTATAAAAAATATTTTGTATAGCGACTCTTCGCCTCTGACCACCGCTTAAAAAGTATCCGGTGATGAAAAACGTTGATTTCGATCTTGTTATTATCGGCGGCGGCCCGGCCGGGTTGGCCGCCGGTCTTTATGCCGCACGTGCCAGGTTAAAGGTCGTCCTATTGGAGAAGGCAGCACCTGGCGGGCAGGTCCTGATTACAGACTGGATTGAAAACTATCCTGGCTTCCCCGAAGGACTCAGCGGTTTTGACCTGGTACAGAAATTGACCGAACAGGTTAGAAAGGTAGATCTCAAGATTATAACCGACGAAGTTCGTTTCGTTGATTTCTCTAACCGGATAAAAAAAATTCAACTCAGCGATCGTTCCATTTCAACCCATACGATCATCATTGCCACCGGCGCTGTCCCAAAAAGGTTGGGAGTGCCGGGAGAAGAGAAGTTTTTAGGCAGGGGCGTCTCTTTTTGCGGTACCTGCGATGGTCCTTTTTACAAGGAACAGGTTGTGGCTGCGGTGGGGGGTGGTGATACGGCGGTCAAAGAAAGCGTATTTCTGACTAAATTCGCAAAGAAGGTCTATCAAATCCATCGACGGGATCAGCTGAGGGCGGAAGCTATTTTGCAGGAACGTGCGTTTGCAAATGATAAAATAGAGTTTGTTTGGGACTCTGTGGTCATCCAAATAAGCGGCTCGACCGGTGTTGAAAAAATAACGGTAAAAAATGTCAAAACCAATAAAAACAAGGAACTTGCCGTTGATGGATGCTTTATATGGGTGGGAATTCATCCGAAAACGGAATTTTTGGAGAATAAGGTTAAACTGGATAGTTCCGGTTTTGTGATAGTCGATACCAATATGAAGACTTCGGTTCCGGGCGTATTTGCAGCAGGTGATGTAAGAAATACTCCTTTGCGGCAAGTTGTTACGGCGGTCGGCGACGCTGCCATCGCAGCATTTTCAGCACAACATTATATCGAAAGCCATCTACAATGAAACGACTGTTCATTTTATGTCTCATTGCGCTTCTCTTTTTCTCGGGCTGTGCCCTGTTTAGATCAAAAGAGGAAAAACCCGCACCCGAACTGGCGAGCGATGGAATAGATCAATTTAAAAGCGGAAATTATCGAGACAGTATCGAATCGTTCGAGACACTGAAGAACTGGTACCCCTTTAGTAAATATGCTATTCTCGCGGAATTGAAAATCGGGGACGCCCACTATAAGTTAAAGGAGTATGAAGAAGCGATCTTCGCGTATGAAGAATTTGAAAATCTGCATCCCCGAAATGAAGCGGTACCCTATGTTATTCATCAAATTGGACTCTGTCATTTTGAACAAATCGATACGTGGGACAGGGATCAGGCCCCTGCCCGAAAGGCGCTTGATACATTCAACCGTTTGGTTAAACAGTTTCCAACAAACCCCTATGCTAAAAAATCGGCCAGGTTGATCAAAAAAAGCTTGAAAAGCATTGCCGAACACGAAATTTACGTCGGTCTGTTTTATTTTAAAGGCAAGCACTACAAAGCAGCCTTAAAGCGTTTCAAGAAACTGATTTCCAACTACCCTGATGTCGGTACCCACCAAAAAGCATTGGCGTATATTGCACGGTGTGATGCCTTGCTGAAAAAAAGAGAATAGTTGTTCGACATTTGCACACCCAATCCGATGGAGTGTTTGGCTATGGAGCATAAAAGACAGCGTGCTGTCTGATAAAAAAGGTATTTTGCAAGGAGAATAAATCATGTCGAGAATGTGTGATATATGCGGGAAAAAACCACAGGTGGGAAACCATGTGAGTCACGCCCACAACCAGACCAAGCGGCGGTTTAATCCGAACCTTCAAAGGGTACGGACTTTGCATAACGGAAGGGTTAAAAGAATGGTTGTTTGCACCAACTGTATAAAATCAGGGCGGGTTGTTAAGGTTGCTTAACGATCAATTCGTTTGACCTCCTGAACGTTTTTCACCTTTTTGATTGCCGATAGAACCTTGTTTAAGTGGTCGGTATCCTCGACCACGATGGTAAATAAACTGGTAACTGTTTTGTCTTCATTCGCCTCTGATTTGGCATTGAGAATATTGGCAGCGGTTTTGCTGATATTCGAGGCGACATCGGCCAGCAAACCCACTCTATCATAAGAACGAACACGAATCTTGACCGGATAGGTTTCTCCTGAGTCGATATTCCACTCCACATCGATCTGTCTTTCCGGACTCATTTTCAGAGCATTGACGCAACTGGTCCGATGAACGGTCACACCATAACCTATGGTGATGTAACCGGTTATCGCGTCTCCGGGAATCGGTGCACAGCACCTGCCAAACTTGATGAGAATGTCATCAACGCCCTTAACCACCACGCCTTTTCTCGGTTTTTTCTTCCGTACCCGGCCAATGACTTTGGTCAGGATCGATTTTTGTTCTTCTTCTGTTTCCGTTTTAGGGCTAAACTTCCTCACGATCTGTAAGGGCGTAATTTTGCCATACCCCACACTTGCGATCAGATCGTCGAGTGACTTGAATCCAAAACCAGCTATGACCCTCTCCATCTTATCAGATTTCACAGTTTCGTTAAAATTGAGTCGGTATTTACGAAATGCCTTTTCGCACATTTCTCGACCGAGGGTTAAGCTCCGCTCTTTTTCCTGAACCTTTATCCAATGCCTAATTCTGGAGCGAGCCTTGACCGTTTTTACAAAATTAAGCCAGTCCTTGCTCGGATGGTGACCTTTAGAGGTGATTATTTCGATTGTATTTCCGGTTTCCAATTCAGTCTTAAGGGGAACCATCCGTCCGTTAACTTTTGCGCCTGTACATTGGTTTCCCACTTCGGAGTGGATGAGATAGGCAAAGTCGACCGGGGTTGCACCCCGGGGCAGTGTTTTGATTGCACCTTGGGGGGTAAACAGATAAACTTCATCCGGGAACAGGTCAATGCGAACATTTTCTAAAAATTCGTTCGGGTCTCCAAAATTTTCCTGATCTTCAACCAGATCCTGAATCCACGAAAATGCTTTACTCGCCTTCTCATCGATATACTTTCCTTCCTTGTAGCTCCAATGTGCGGCAATACCGGACTTGGCAATCCGATCCAGTTCCCACGTCCGGATCTGAATTTCCACCCGTTCGCCGAAGGGGCCTATTACCGTCGTATGGAGGGCCTGGTACATGTTTGGTTTGGGTACGGCGATATAATCCTTGAACTTTTTTGGAATCGGCTTCCACATGGAATGCAAAAGCCCCAGTGCTTCATAGCATTGGGGTATTGCATCAAGAATGATCCGAAATGCAATAATGTCGTATATGTCCTTAAATTCAAGTTGCTGGTTTATCATCTTTTGATAGATGCTGAAAAAATGTTTGAACCTGCCCAAAACCTCGCATTTCAAGTTCGCTTCCATCATCTTTTTTTGGATAAAACTTTTGACGGTTTCAATATATTTTTCACTTTCCTTTCTCCCCTGCGTGATTCGACTTTTTATCTTTGAATATTCGGAATAATTGAGATTCATAAAAGAGATATCTTCAAGTTCCTTTTTTATCCGATAAATACCCAACCGCGCAGCAATCGGTGAATAGATGTCAAGGGTTTCCTGTGCGATTTCTTTTCTTTTGCTCTCTTTGTGAAATTGAATGGTCCTCATATTGTGAAGGCGGTCTGCCAGCTTGATCAGGATAACCCGGATATCATCGGCCATAGCGAGGATCATCTTTCTAATGCTTTCAGCCTGGCGGGCCTGTGAGCTGTCAAGCGGGAGAGCACTCAGCTTGGTGACGCCGAAAACGATATGAAAAACTTCTTCACCAAATACATTTTTTATGTCTTCCGGTGTGGCGTGGGTATCTTCGATAACATCGTGGAGGAGGCCCGCCGCAATGCTGACTGAATCAAGCTTCATATCCGCAAGAATGTCAGCCACCTCGAGGGGATGGGAAAGATATGGTTCACCGGATAGCCGATTTTGTCCTTCGTGAACCCGTGCGGAATATATATATGCGCGCTCTATGAGATCCAGATCAGCATCTGGATTGGTTTTTGCAATTTTATCAACAATTTCATTAATACGGATCATCGACACGCCCATTGTGAGGTAATGGCGATAGATTTCTAAACCGAGCTGGCAGATTTCAGCCGGCATACATATATCATGGGGATGTGTTATGCAGAAAGCGAATCAATACGCCTTGGCAAATACGACACGTCCATTTCCTGTCTCGCCGCAGCAGACACACTTGCCCCTTTCTGTCTTTTTGTCAAAGGGAACACATCTTATGGTAACGCCCAGATCGTTTTTTGTTTTCAACTCACATGCCGCTGAACCGCACCACTGAGACAATACAAACCCCCCGTGAATTTCAGGTTTTTCCTGATTATTTGGAGTGAAGAATTGATAAAAAACATTCCGATCATCAATGGCAACGGTGTTGTTGTTTTTGAACGAAGCAGCCCGTTCAAAAAGCGTTTTTTGTATTTCATCTAGCATGCGGGTAATCTCTCTGACAAAACGATCGCGTTTGATCGACTCTCTCTCTTTGTGTCCCCTGTCTCTACGTCCGACATAGACCGCGTTGTCCGCAATGTCTCGCGGGCCGATTTCGACACGCAGCGGGATACCCTTTTTAACCCAGTCCCATCCCCTGGCACCACCGGTATCCCGGTCATCAATTTCTACTTTCAGCTTGCCTGAACCATACCGCAGACTTTTTAGTTCCCTGGACAGGCCTTCTGTAAATTCCATCACCTTTGCCCGGTCTTTTGGTTTTCTAAAAATCGGCAGGAGAACCACTTGCGAGGGGGCAACTTTCGGCGGAATAATAATACCATCATCGTCACCGTGTGTCATGATAAGCGCGCCAATCAATCGTGTGGAAGTCCCCCATGAGGTGGTCCAGGCATATTCCTCTTTTTCATCTGCAGCTTGGAATACGATATTGGAGGCCTTTGAAAAATTTTGCCCTAAAAAATGCGAGGTGCCGGCTTGGAGCGCCCTTTTATCCTGCATCATCGCTTCGATGCACAGGGTATCCACGGCGCCTGGAAATCTTTCCGAGGCAGTTTTGCTTCCCCTGATCACCGGAATTGCCAGAGATTTTTCAACCAACCCAGCGTAAACATCAAGCATCAGCCGGGTCCGCTCTATCGCTTCATCCGCCGTGGCGTGGGCGGTGTGCCCTTCCTGCCATAAAAATTCGCTGGTTCTCAAAAATATACGGGTTCGCATCTCCCATCTGACCACATTTCCCCACTGGTTGATCAGCAGCGGAAGGTCCCGGTAGCTATCGATCCATTTGGAAAATGAATCCCCGATAATTGTTTCAGAGGTTGGCCGCACAACCAGCGGTTCCTGGAGCGGTCCGGCAGGCACAAGACCTTTTCCGGGCATTTTTTCAAGCCTGTGGTGCGTGACCACTGCACATTCCTTTGCAAAGCCTTCGACATGCTCTGCCTCTTTTTCAAAGAACGACAGCGGGATAAAAAGCGGGAAATAGGCGTTTTTGACCCCGGTTTCTTTGAACATGTCATCGAGCTCACGTACGATATTTTCCCAAATCGCATAACCCCAGGGTTTAATCACCATGCAACCCCGGACGGGTGACCTTTCCGCCAGATCGGAAGCATTGACAACCTGCTGATACCACTCGGAGTAGTCTTCGGTTCGAGTGGGTGAAATGGCGGTTTTTGCCTTTATTTTCATTTGAATCCTTTCATAGCCGCAGGTTCATAAGGGCTGGATACTTCATTCTTTGTTATTATTTTGCAATTGGGGATGATCGATTGTCTCGTATTTCTCGACCTCTTTGAGAAGAACTTCAACAAGTTTTTCCTGGGAGAACTTCCTTGTGACCTTTCCTTTTCTAAAAAGAACCCCCATTCCATCTGCCCCAGCAATACCGATATCTGCTTCTTTAGCCTCTCCCGGCCCATTAACCATGCACCCCATTATCGCCAGTTTAATCGGAAGCGACTTTTTCAACATCGCCTTTTCTACACTTTCCACAATGCCAAAAAGATCGATGTTGCACCGACCACATGTGGGGCACGAAATAATCTCAGGTCCATGCCTTCGGATCTCAAGCGCTTTTAAAATCTCAAACCCCACCCTTACCTCTTCAACCGGATCCCGGGTTAATGAAACCCGAATCGTATCCCCAATCCCTTCTGATATGAGAATGCCGATACCAAGAGAAGATTTTACGATTCCGGAATAAAGTGTGCCTGCCTCCGTCACACCGAGGTGGAGGGGAAAATCGGTTTTTGACGATAGAAGCCGGTAAGCTTCGAGGGTTCGATGAACATCAGAAGCTTTTATCGAAATTTTTATATCGTGAAAATCGAAGGCGGCAAGCAGTTCAATGTGCCTGACCGCACTTTCGACCATGGCTTCCGCCGTAACACCCTTATATTTATTAAGGATATCTTTTTCAAGTGACCCCGAATTGATACCAATCCGGATCGGAATATTGTACGTCATGGCACAATCAACCACGGCCTTTACTTTTTTAATGCCACCGATATTCCCCGGATTGAGCCGCAATCCGTCTGCACCGGCTTCAGCTGCGGCAATTGCCAGACGATAATCAAAGTGAATATCTGCGATCAGCGGAATCGAAATCTTCTTTTTAATCAAAAATATGGCAGCAGCGGCATCCATGTCCGGCACCGCCACCCTGACAATTTCACAACCGCTGTTTTCCATTCGATGAATTTGCGCCGTAGTGGCCGGAACATCCTGTGTCCGTGTATTTGTCATCGATTGAACAACGATAGGAGCGTCACTGCCGATTTTTACATTTCCAACCCTTATCTGGCGGGTCGGTCTTCGTTTAATCACTAAAGACATAAAGCGTATAAAACCTTCTTTTTTTCAAATCCCTAAAAATTCCTTTTAACATCATTTATATAATGCAATTTATGGTGGAAAACAAATTAAAACATAAGTCGTCCATATCTGTTGAATAAAATGAGGCCGTGTGATAAACAGGTAAAGCGATTTGGATGGCGATGTATCGAGTCATCCAAATTGATTCAACTGGAAAGGAGATATTGAATGGGTTTGCGTAAAAAGAAAAATTTTGCAACGAAACACGGGCCTAGAATAAAATTAGACCGTGCAATCGAAAACGAAATAGCAAAACGCATTAAAGAAAAGGAACTGTCCTGTGCGGATGCATTTGAAATCGCAGAAAAGCTTCGGGTTTCATCCGGTGAAGTCGGGATATCCGCTGATCTGCTTGGGGTTAAAATTATCAAATGCCAGTTGGGCTTGTTCGGTTATAAGGCAGGAAAAAAGATTTTAAAATCACAAAACAACACCACACAAGACCTAACACATGCAATCGAAAACGCATTGGTCGACGGCAAGCTTCCGTGTGAAAATGCCTGGTCAATTGCGTCGCGGTTAAATGTTCAGCGGTTGACAGTCAGTCGGGCCGGCGAGGAGATGGGGTTAAAAATCAAATCGTGCCAGCTGGGCGCGTTTTAAAGCATTCTGATGCTTCATGGCATAAGGGAGGGGAATCTGTCTCTCTTTTTTTATCCCAGTCCCACAAAGGGATTATATTTTTTTTCCTGGCCGATGGTGGTTTCCGGGCCATGTCCCGGAAAGACCCGGACGTCATCCCCAAGCACAAATAACTTGTTCCTGATACTGGATATCAACGTTTCGTGATCTCCACCCGGAAAGTCGCTGCGTCCGATCGAGCCTTGAAAAAGAGAATCCCCCACGAAGACGCAACCATCGGTATAAAGTGAAATTCCTCCCGGTGAGTGGCCCGGCGTGTGAATCACCTTCAGTGTGATGGTGCCGAAGGTGATCGTGTCGTTATCTTTCAGTTCTTGATCGGGCGGTGATGAGTCATCTGCTGAAAGCCCCCAGTTTGTGGCAGTCGCTGAAAGGTGTTTCAGCATCGGGGTATCGAGGGCGTGGATCATAAGCTCCGCATGGGTCGCATCTTTTAGTTTTTTATTTCCTCCCGTATGGTCGAAATGGCCGTGGGTGTTGATGATATACCTCACTCTCAGCTTTGACTCCGCCAGTGAAAATAGAATCCGATCGGTTTCATCACCCGGATCGATGACAGCCGCTTCTGTTGTTTGCTCACAGCCCAAAATAAAAGAGTTGGCCATTATAGGGCCAACCGTTAATGATTTAATAATCAATTCGGCCTCCTGTCGAATAGTTGATGTTCAACATTGACGGCTTTTTAATTCCTCAAAATAAGCTCCAGGGTCTCATTGGCCGTCAATTTAAGTTTTGGAACAAATATCTTCCTTTCCCAGAGAGATTCGGACATTGTCTAAGATGCCGTTGATAAACGCACCTGATTCTTTGGTACTAAATTTTTTCCCAACATCAATCGCCTCGTTGATCGTTACTTTTGGTGGGATATCATCACAGAACAAAAGTTCATATACTGCAATTCGCATGATGTTTCGGTCAACACCGGACATGCGACTCATTTTCCAGTTGCTGGAAAAGCGTCCGATAATCGCATCGATTTCAGGTTTGGCGGCGATAACGCCCTTTACCAGCTTTTTAGCAAAAGGAAGTATCTCCTGTGGCGAGTCGAAACTGTTACAATAACGCTCAAACATTTCGCTGGAAATGTTCTGGTTCATGTCCATATAAAAAAGCGCCTGCATAGCACATATCCGTGATGCGCGACGCCCGCCCATCATCATACCTGATGAATAACTTCGATCAAGTTGGCCATTTCCACGGCGGCCATTGCCGCGTGCCAACCCTTATTCCCGGCTTTGGCTCCCGCACGTTCGATGGCCTGCTCAAGTGTATCTGCGGTAATAATTCCAAAGAGAACCGGCACTTTTGTTTCCATGCTCGCCAGGGCGATCCCCTTGGAAACTTCGGCACACACGAAATCAAAATGGGGTGTGTCACCTCTGATCACAGCCCCCAGGCAGACAACCGCATGATATACGCCCATTTCCGCCATCTTTTTGGCAACCAATGGAATTTCAAATGAACCCGGAACCTTAACGAGATCAATCTCTTCATCCTTTGCACCACAGCGTACCAGGGCATCAACGGCTCCTAAAACCAGCTTGTCGGTAATAAAATCGTTGAACCGGCTGACCACCAATGCAAATTTTTTGCCTTCGGCGTTTAGTTTGGCCTCAAGAATTTTTGGCATCTATCCCCCTCCTCATTTCAATCGAAACATCCATGATAATGAAATATTTTAATCAATTCTTAAAAAATGAAGTCACCAACAAAAGGCAGACAACCCCCAAAACTTAAGGAGCGGCATCAACATTCAACAGATGCCCCATTTTGAGTTCTTTGCATTTTAGATAACACCGGTTGTATTCATTTGGCTCTATCTCAATCGGCACCTGCTCAACCACACTGAGCCCATATCCTTCAAGCCCGACTATTTTTTTGGGATTATTGGTCAGAAGCCTCATTTTTCTTACCCCGAGATCCACCAGGATTTGAGCACCAATACCATAATTTCTCAAGTCGGGTTCAAAGCCAAGTTTTTCATTTGCCTCAACCGTATCAAGCCCCTTATCTTGCAACTCATAAGCTCTCAGCTTATTTACCAGCCCAATTCCTCTTCCTTCCTGCCGGATGTACAAAAGAACTCCAGATCCTTCATTTTTCATCATTTCCATTGCCTTGTGCAACTGATTACCACAGTCACAACGGAGTGAGCCAAAAATATCTCCGGTCAGACATTCTGAATGAACCCTAACGAGAATAGGCTTCTCCGAATCGATATCACCCTTGACCATGGCGATATGAAGCAGGTCATCCACATCACTCACAAATACTATTGATTTACACTCACCGACATGAGCGGTGGGAATCACTGTTTCAGCAACCCGGTGCACAAACGATTCGGTTCGCATCCGATATTCAATAAAATCCGCAATGGTGCAGATGCCGATATCATGTTTTTTGCCGAATTTTTCCAGTGTCGGCATTCTAGCCATGGTACCGTCTTCATCCATGATTTCACAAATTACCCCCGCAGGTTTTAAACCGGCAAGCCGGGCCAGATCAACCGAGCCTTCAGTCTGACCCGCCCGCACCGTGACACCACCATCTTTGGCCCGCAGGGGGAAGATATGTCCAGGTCTGACCAGGTCACTCGGTTTGGCATCATCCGCCACCGCTGCAAGTATGGTGGTGGCGCGGTCGGCAGCAGAAATTCCGGTGGTCACGCCGCATCTTGCCTCTATGGATATGGTAAAACCGGTTTGGAACCGGGAGGTGTTGTTGTTCACCATCAACGGAAGATCAAGCATATCGATCTTTTTCCCTGTCATCGAGAGGCAAATAAGTCCCCGCCCATATTTTGCCATAAAATTAATATCGGCCGGAGTCACCTTTTCAGCGGCCATTGTGAGATCACCCTCATTTTCCCGGTCTTCATCATCAACCAGGATGACCATGCGGCCTTCTCGTATGTCGTTAATCGCCTCTTCAATCGTTATCAGTGGCATGGTATGTAAATCTCTCCTTGATTTGTAATTAATAAAATGGGCAATGTATGCATCAATCGGTTCAAATTAGAGAAAACCGGTCTTTTCCAAAAAATTTAAACCGATGGACGATTTCCCGGTTTTCTGTTGCGCGGTTCGGTCGGTTTTTTCCATCATAAACCGTTCAATATATTTTCCGACCATGTCTGTTTCGATATTGATCGAATCGCCATTTTTTTTAAAGCCGATCGTCGTTAATTTCGCCGTATGTGGAATAATACTAACATCAAAGCTGTTCTCCCCGCACCTATTGATAGTCAAACTGATACCATCGACGGCAACCGATCCTTTGGGTATCATATACCTTAAAAGAGTTTCGGGAACTGCGACGGTGATTCGGATTGAATTCCCCAGGACTTCTTGCTGTTTGATAATGCCCCTGCCGTCGATATGTCCTGAAACCAGATGTCCATCAACTCTGTTAGAGAGTTTGAGCGCCCGTTCAATATTGATCCGTTCTCCGGTCTTTACCCGGCCAAAGGTTGTCTTTGAGAGGGTTTCCGGGGATAGATCGACTTCAAAACGCTTTCCTGAAATCCCCACAACGGTTAGACAAGCCCCGTTTACAGCTATGCTGTCTCCAACTCGGGTTTTCTCAAGGTTGAAATCGGCGTCTATGATAAATCTTTTGGCCAGGCCCATAGATTTTATGGTGGTGATGGTACCTAGTCCTTCAATAATTCCCGTAAACATTTACGACTTTCTAATCAAATTGTACATTCTTTCTCAAACAGCACCTTTAAAAACATCCGCAAAATGATCCCATGAGGGTAAACTTTTTTTATCGGTTACTCCGCCCCGATATATCCTTCTATCATGACATCATTTTCAAAGCGAGAAACGCTGATATTTTTTACCGGTATACACCCGGACATCGTTGCCGGCCCCGTCCCCTTGCAAATGGGGAAACCATCATCACCGCCAAGAATTTTGGGGGCGAAAAAAAACAGTATTTTGTCTCCGATGCCCGATGAAAGCGCTGATCCGATCACACGACTCCCGCCTTCAACAAGAAGGCTTGTCAGCCCCATAGCTCCTAAGCGATCCATCAGGCGATCCAGATCGATCCAGCCGCCTTTAACCGGTGACTCGATCACCCTGAAACCCCTTTTTTCTATTTGGGCTTTTTTCCCCACCGTGGTTGGATCAGAGTCGGTTTTTCCTGTCACAACAAGAGTATCAGACGCCGAACCGGGCGACAACACATTTGCATTTTCAGGGACTGAAAGATGCGTATCCAGAATGATCCTGGTCGGATCGAGACCCTTTGTTCCATCGAGTCGGGTTGTCAGATGGGGATTATCTCTTTTTATTGTTTCAACACCCACCATAATACCATCGACCTGATGGCGCAACTCGTGGACAAATTTTCTCGATGCATTACCTGAAACCCATCTGGCATCACCGGTTCGGGTTGCGATGCGGCCATCCAGTGTTGAGGCGCACTTTATGGTTACAAACGGACGTTTGGTGTTAACATATTTGATAAAGGCTTCATTTAGTCTTGCGGCCTCGTTTTCACACACGCCCGATAATACGGAGATGCCCTTTTTCTTTAAATAAGTGATCCCCCCACCCACAATATCCGGATTTGGGTCTTTCATCGCCACCACCATGCGGCTGATCCCCGCCTCCAAAACTTTTTCCGTGCAGGGACTTGTCCGACCGGTGTGATTACAAGGCTCAAGCGTCACATACAAAGTGGCGCCGTTTGCAGAAAAACCGGCGTCGTTAATCGCCATAACCTCTGCATGATCTTTTCCCGCTGCTTTGTGAAAACCTTTTCCGACAACCGTTTGGCTCTTCACAACAACAGCACCAACCATCGGGTTGGGCGATGTATATCCTTCCCCTTTTTTTGCGAGCGTAAGTGCGATTTCCATAAAATGTTTATCATCCATTGCCGACCTGCCCGCCAATTTAGATTCACTCCCCTACCGCTCGCTCAAAAGGCTTTTAAGTTCAGCGACAAAATCGTTTACATCCTTGAACTCCCGGTATACCGATGCAAATCGAACGTAAGCGACATCATCCAGTTCTTGGAGTTTTGTCATCATCTTTTCGCCGATGGTCCGTGATGAGATTTCTTTTTCTCCTGTTTCCTTAAGATCCCGTTCAAGCTCATCGACAAATTCTTCGATGACATTGATACTGATGTCCCGCTTTTCACAGGCTTTTTTCATACCGGTGTAAACTTTTTCACGGGAAAAGACTTCACGGCGGCCATCTTTCTTGATGATCATAATCGGAATTTCTTCGAAATTCTCGTAGGTGGTAAATCGTCTCCCACAAATGATACATTCCCTACGTCTCCTGATTGCATCTCCATCCTTGGCCAGCCTGGAATCGATGACCTTGTTGTCAAGTTTTCCGCAAAATGGACACTTCATCAATCTCTCCCCCGATGGTTGCGATTAAATCGAATGACTTCAATACCTGCGTCACTCAACATTTCGGACGACATCAGATCGGCATACCCGTCCTTGTAATAGATTTTTTTAATGCCGGCATTGATGATCATTTTGGCACATATGGAACATGGCAGATTTGTACAGAAGAGACTGGCACCCTTTATGGAAACGCCGTGAAATGCAGCCTGGGTGATGACATTTTGTTCGGCATGGATACCGCGGCAGAGTTCATGCCGCTCACCTGAGGCTACATTCATCTGCTGACGAAGACAACCGGTCTCGATGCAATGCCGGATACCGGTTGGTACGCCATTGTACCCGGTAGCGAGAATCTGTTTATTTTTTACCGCTGCCGCCCCAACCGCCCGTCTCAGGCAGGTGGAACGTTTGGCCACCAGAGCCGCAATATCCATGAAATAGGCTTCCCATGACGGTCGGTTTTCTTCATCCGGCATTTATCAACTCTCTATATTTTCGGTCTTCATTCTGGCCCATGACTACCGGTCCTCAACAGGTGTTTTCGTGACCAAGTCGATTTTTTCTATTCTGAGCCGGTGACGTCCCTCGTCAAAAGGCGTTTCAAACCAGGTATTAACGATTGCCCTGGCAAGTCCCTCGCCGATGATTCGACTTCCCATAACCAGAATATTGGCATCGTTGTGCTGTCTGCTCCGGGTTGCTGAAAAAAGATCATTGCAAAGCGCTGCCCTGACGCCGATAAATCGATTGGCAGCGATGGACATGCCGATTCCGGTTGCGCAGATGAGGATGCCACGATCATATTCTCCTTTTGAGACTGACGATGCGACCCGGGCTGCGAAATCAGGATAATCGACCGAATCCGTATCAAAAGTTCCGATATCCTCGATATCGATGCTCTTCTCAGTAAGATATATTTTGAGCTTTTCTTTTAAATCGTAGGCGGCATGGTCACACCCGATCAAAACCGATTTTATATGTTCGTCCATTTTGTCATTCCCGTTGATCTGAACGGTTATAAAATAAAGATATTCGCATAACTCCTTAAAATATAACCGTATTTTAATTTTCGCAAGAGAAAACGTATCATTTAATAAACAAAACAGCTCTATTTAATCCCTAATGGTTTTTAAGGTCTGTTTTGATTAAGTCTTTTGTTTGTTTTGCTAAAACCACTTTTCAGCTGGCCGCGGTCAATCCGCTCGTTGTTGCGTTTCAGTACGGTTTTTAAAGGAAATGATTCGAAAAGAAAATTTCTTGTCAGAGAGTAAAAATGCATCCGGGCCGGTTAAACCCGGTATTTTTTAAGAACCAGGCTCCCATTGGTACCGCCGAAACCAAAGGAATTGGTCATGGCAAATTCGACATCTTTCTTGCGGGAAACGTGTGGGACATAATCGAGATCGCATTCTTCACCCGGATTATCAAGATTGATAGTCGGCGGAATGACTCCCTCATCGATGGTCAAAGCGGTAATAACGGTTTCAATTCCGCCGGCACCGCCGAGGAGATGACCAGTCATCGATTTGGTTGAACTGATCGGCATTAAATATGCCTGATCCTTGAATATGGTTTTCACCGCCCGGGTTTCATACAGGTCGTTCAATTGGGTGGAGGTACCGTGGGCGTTGATGTAGTCGATCTGTTTGTAGGAGATTCCGGCATCATTTATCGCCGCCAGCATGCATCTTGCCGCACCCTCTCCATCCGGTGAAGGGGCGGTCATGTGATATCCGTCTCCAGACATTCCGTATCCGCATATTTCAGCATAAATGTGAGCCCCTCGCTCCCTCGCCGCCTCAAGAGTTTCGAGGATAACGATACCGCATCCCTCACCCACAACAAAACCATCGCGGTCCCGATCAAAAGGCCGGGATGCTTTTTGAGGCGCGTCATTTCGTGTGGACAGGGCTTTCATGGCGTTGAACCCTGCGATGCACGAAGGCGTGATGACTGACTCGACTCCTCCTGCAATCATACCATCCGCTCTGCCCTGTTGGACAAGCTTGAACGCATCGCCGATCGAGTGTGAACCGGCTGCACAGGCTGTTGCCATGCAGGCGTTAGGACCCTTGGCGCCAAACTGCATTGAAATCATCCCTGCGGCCATGTTCCCGATCATCATGGGGATAAAAAACGGGCTTACGCGACTCGGGCCCCTTGTTTCGATGATTCTGTTTGTTTCCTCCAGTGAAGCCAGCCCCCCCAACCCGCATCCTGTGAAAACACCGATCCGATCGGCATTGGATTGATCGATCACCAAGCCGGAATCTTCCAGGGCCATCCGGGTGGCAGCAATAGCATAGGCGATAAAGGTCGTTGTCCGTCTGGCATCTTTTTGAGTCAGAAAATCTTCGGGACGAAAATCTTTGACCTCTCCGGCAATCTTGGTTTGAAAATCAGAGGTATCGAACCGGGTGATCTCCCCAATTCCTGATTTTCCTGCACAGAGCTCACGCCAGGTCTCCTCAACGCCAATTCCAAGCGGTGTAATAAGACCCACACCACTGATTACGACCCGTCTGCTAGGCAATATTTTCTCCTCAGATATAAAAAAGACGCGGACCGTCGATTAGCAGACAACAATCATGAATGATTAACGACATACTCCAAGGCGTCTTTGACAGTTAAGAGCTTTTCAGCATCATCGTCGGAAATTTCGATGTCAAATTCTTCTTCCATCGACATGATCAGCTCAACAAGATCGAGTGAATCCGCACCGAGGTCATCGACAAACGATGCTTGGGGTATAATTTCTTCAAGATCCGTACATAACTTTTCTGCAATGATTTTTTTGATTTTATCCTCAAGTGACATACAGTTTTCCTCCTTATTAAATATACATACCGCCACTGACGTGAATCACCTGTCCTGTAATGTATGATGACTTTTCAGAAGCAAGAAATGCAACGGCCTCTGCCACATCTTCCGGTTTTCCAGGACGCCCCAGCGGAATCTGGCTCAGCATGACCTCTTTTACCTTGTCCGGGAGCACCGCGGTCATATCGGTGTCAATAAAACCCGGTGCAACCGCGTTGACCGTAATACCCCGCTGGGCCAGTTCTTTTGCCACAGTTTTTGTTAATCCGATGATTCCGGCCTTTGACGCGGCATAATTGGCCTGGCCAATATTGCCGGTAACTCCGCTAAGCGATGCGATATTGATGATCCGGCCCTGACGTTGATTCATCATGGTCCTGGCAGCTGCCTTTGTACAGTGAAATGTACCCTTTAAATTGATATTGATCACATCATCCCACTCATTCTCCTTCATACGGAGCAGGAGCTTGTCCCTGGTAATCCCCGCGTTGTTTACCAAAACATCGATTCTTCCGGTTTCCGCCAGTATATTCTTGAAAAAAAGGGCGACCTCTTCCTCCGCCATTACATTCATGGAACTACCGACGGCTATACCGCCGAAATTGGCGATCAGGCTTTCGGTCTCATCGGCAGCCGCTTTTTCACCCGCCGGGTCTGCGGGCGAAAAATAGTTAAAATAAACTTTCGTATTCCGCCCGGCCAAAGACAGGCAGATGGCCCGCCCAATCCCCCGTGAACCGCCTGTAACGACCACGGTGCGTTTTTCTCGATCCGACATGATTACCTCTCAAATATAATATCCGCAACACGATCCATATCACCGATCAGGTGGTGAAAGCTGCCCAGCAGTTGATAATATGAGATTGCCTTGATAAAATCAGAAATTTTCTTTTCATCAAATACGCCGGATCCCATCAGGATTTTAGGCACATTCTGCATCATCAGCTGGGACGCTTCATTTGAAAATATTTTTGACATCAGGGTGATCTTTTCCGCTTCAGCGCTCTGAGCTTCCGTTAGTTTCAACGCCTTCCGCGCCAGGCTGACACCGATTTCCAGATGGGTGATCATATCCGCCAGTGCAAACATGATATACTGTTTTCGAGTCAATCTGTTTTCATGGGCCAGCGTAATGATCTCGTTGAGTGCATTTGCGGCCAATTGATAAAAGCGACAGCCGGCATCTTTTAACGTTCGATTCAGTGTTGCCATTTCTAAAGCTATGCTGTTGTAATACTCGCCCTTGGTTTTACGGGTTTTCTTCCATCGAAACGTTGAGATGATGTTCTGTTGGATCTCGCTGGTTCCTTCATAAATGCAGGTGATTTTGACATCTCTTTTAATCTTTTCAACCTCAAACTCGTTGATGTATCCATAGCCGCCTAAGGCCTGCATGGCGTCGTCGGCCGTTTTGTTAGCGGATTCGGTGGCGAACAGCTTTGCAATGGAACCCTCGATCTGCAGGTCTTGTTCACCCGCATCCAACCGCTTTGCAATTTCTTCGATATAGGCGGTTGCGGCCTCGAGCCTGACCATATTCGGGACGATCAATTTGTGGGTGTAACCCTGTTTTTCCGACAGGGGGGATCCGAACTGGATTCTCTCCTTTGCATAGGAAATAACGATTTCCATTGCAGCGTCAGAGGCGCCCAGTGCCATTGCACCGACCATCAGACGGGTATAACCGAAAACTTTGTTTGATTGGGCTAGCCCCTTTCCGGGAATACCGCCGATCAAATTTTGAGCCGGAACAAAGACATCTGTAAATGAAAGTGGAGAGGTGCTGGAGGCGCGGATGCCGTGTTTTTCTTCATCTTTTCCGTGATCAAAGCCCTTTGCCTCTTTTTCAACAACAAAAAAGGTCGGTCCTTCCGGGGTCTTTGCCAAAAGGGTGATGAAATCGGCATATGCCCCGGTGGAAATGAACTGCTTGGTCCCGTTTATTTGATATCCGGTGATTTCACCGGCTTCGTTTCGGACCGAATCCGCCTTTGTTGTGAGCGCCGCAACATTGCTGCCTGCATTCGGTTCGGTCACCGCATAGGCCACCAGGGCTTTGCCTTCGGCAATGGCACCAAGCCATTTTGATTTCTGCTCTTCGGTACCGCCGACCACCAGAGGGTCCGAACCGAGCTGGATGGCAAAAAAGGCGGTCGCAATGCCGAGACATATCCTTGACATTTCGCGGGTCACCGCGCAGCAGTCGAGGGCACCACCGCCCATCCCCCCATAGGCTTCAGGGATAAAAAGAAGCTGTAACCCGATTTCCGGGCCTAGCATTTTTCGGATGGTCTCTTCCGGAAAAATCTCTTTTTTATCAAATTCGGAAATTATCTCTTTTGTCAAAAGCCGCTCCCTGAGCTGGCGAACAGTGTCAATGACCATCTGTCTTGACTCTGCGTCCAATCCTTTTAAAGCGGTACCGGTTTCAACTCCCGATCCTGCCATTTCTCAGTCTACCCCTTCTGTATGTTTATTCCTCGGTTTTCATAAACGTTCTGCCCCGGTATGTACCGCAGTGCGGGCAGACATGATGCGGAAGCTTCGCTTCTCCGCACTTGGCACAAGTCGTTAAATTCGGCGCTGTCAGTTTTTGGTGGGTTCGCCGCTTATTTCGTCTTGACTTAGATGTTTTGCATTTTGGAACAGCCATGAGTAATCTCCTAACTATCTGAATATTTTATATATATATCTCTATAACTACTTATTAATAAAATTTCGCATCTAGTAATTTATATCAAATCGATTGTCAAGATATTTATCTATATTTTTTTGACCGCCTTGTACTCTGAACATCGATGTGCTATTGAGGTGTTTTATTGCACCAATAAGGTGCCATGAATATTAACTATCTAATTGATATCATTAAAAAATATATATTTCATCGGCAGACTCTAAACTCGACCATTTCTTGCACAAAATGGTTTTGGAAGAGTGCGAGCGATATATATCGCTCCCGGGAATCGGCTTTGAAAAAATGAATGGTTTTTCTAATTACTCATATCAACTCCCCCGGAGTAAGTAAAGTGGAAAACAACCTGATTATTACCCGTTTTCCGCCCAGTCCCACAGGATATCTTCATGTGGGTGGGGCACGGACCGCTCTCTTTAATTGGCTTCATGCACGCCACATGAAGGGTAAATTTGTTTTAAGGATCGAGGACACCGATCATCTGCGTTCGACCCAGGAGTCGATCGATGCCATATTCGAAGCGCTTGATTGGCTTGAAATCGATTGGGATAAAGGGCCTTTTTTCCAATCCGAACGGTTTGACATTTACAGGAAATATGTCGAAAAACTTCTTGATTCCGGTGATGCCTACTACTGCACCTGCTCTCCTGAAAAGCTGAAAAAGATGAGAGCAAAAGCAATGGCAGCCGGTGGCAAACCCAGATACGACGGTATATGCCGTGAGAAGGGGCTCGGGAGCGGTGAAGACGCGGTTGTCCGGTTCAGATCACCGAGAACCGGGACCACAGTTTTGCAAGACACGATTAAGGGAAATATCGTTTTTCAAAATAACGAACTGGACGATTTTATCATTACACGGAGCGATGGCACATCCACCTACAATTTTGTCGTTGTCGTCGACGATATAACGATGAATATCAATACGGTCATCCGGGGCGACGATCATGTGATGAATACGCCCAAACAGATTTTGCTCTACCGGGCCCTGAATTCCCCGCTCCCCGCCTTTGGCCACGTTCCCATGGTCCTTGGAAGCGATCGGACCCGTTTGAGTAAACGGCACGGTGCAATGTCCGTGCTGGCATACAGGGAAATGGGTTATCTTCCGGATGCGTTTTTGAACTACCTGGTCCGCCTCGGATGGTCGTATGGTGATCAGGAATTTTTTACTCGAGATGAATTGATCGAGAAATTTACCCTCAGCAACATCGGTCAATCTCCGGGTGTTTTTGATCAGGAAAAACTCCTGGCACTGAATGCGGCCCATATCAAAACAGTGCCGCCTAACCGTCTTGTAAACCGGTTGTCACCTTTTCTAAAAGCCCACGGATACGACATACAACCGTCACCATTTATCGAAAGCGTTATTAAAACCCTCAATGCCCGGAGCAAAACCCTTAAAGCGATGGCTGAAAGCGCCCTGTTTTATTTTAAGGATGAGATTTCATACGATGACAAAGCGGCAAACAAATTTCTCAGACCAGGCGTGCTGCCCTCTATTCAATTATTGATTCAGACACTTCAGGCCCTGGACCGTTTTGAGGAAAAAGATCTTGAGGGTGCATTTCTGGCCGTGATGGAACAGACCGGGCTGAAGCTGGGAAAAATCGCTCAACCGGTACGGATCGCCCTCACCGGAAAAACCGCCAGTCCGGGGATATTTGAAATTATAGAGATTCTCGGAAAAGATCGGGTGATATCACGGTTAAAGAAAGCTGTAGATTTCATCATGGAAAAAAGTGACTGATCATCCAGGTCTATTTTTACTCTATCCGTTTGGACAGAAAACCGGGAAGTTCAAAATCGACTTGACTAAAACGCCGCTTTTCTTATATTGGATCTGTAAACATTCTTCTGGGGGATCGTCTAACGGCAAGACGACGGGTTCTGGCCCCGTTAATCCAGGTTCGAATCCTGGTCTCCCAGCCAAATAATTTCAATGGGTTACAGGCAATTTCTGTAACCCTTTATCTTTGAATTCTAGAATTTCTCCCACTCCTCTCCCACCTTTTTTAGCTTTTGCGCCATCATCGGCCGAAATGTCCAACGCTGTCATCCTCCGGACAATGTTCACGTCGTAAACAGGATTCTGGATGCGTTTAAAGGCGGAAGCAAAGATGATGCCCAATTCTGGCTTCAACTAGGGGGCAAGTTAATTCTTATTCGATATTTTGCCTTACGTGACGAAAACGGCACTTATAACGGTTGTCTGGAAGTAAGCCAGGATATTACCCAAATCCAAAAAATAGAAGGCTAAAAGCGTCTGTTTGGATTGGGAATAAAGAATTTGACTTAGGTTAATGCAACCCGCCTGTGACCGGATCTATTATCCCAAAAAAGAAACGAATCTATTAATAATCGCCAATTCTTTATAACTTGAAAAAGAGGTACACAATGGCGGGCTGTTTCTGATGGCTTTTGTCACCCTGCTGCCGATCGGGACCATGCAGGCCTGAATCGCTTTTAAAGAGGGCTATTGGGTGGCACACAGTGCGGATTCCTTCGAAAAGGGCACGGTCGTCTTTTTGGGAACCTTTCGCGCCATCTCGGACACGATTATCATCGTTTTAGGGGTTCTGCCGCTGGCACACTTTCTCATCACAACCTATCCGCATTTGAAGACAACCGAAATAAAGGATGGTGAGTCGGTGTGGGAAAGGCTCGAAATCGAATTATAAATTATCACCAAACACATTCCCGCCCGGATCCGGGCGGGAATGTGTTTCCAATATGGACGACTTTTGACCAAAAAATGATAAAGGATTATCCCGATGAAAAAAATTAGTCTCTATGAAGAAAACGACTTTAGTGAAAAAGCCTTCAAACGCTTGCTGGTTCATGATTCGGCTTATTTTAAGATTTTAAATTTCAATTTTAAGGCCGGGCAGGAACTCCCGATCCACTCCCATCTGATTGAAGGTCAGGTGAGTATCGTCGTAATCGAAGGAGAAGGTGAGTTTCTGGGTAAGGATAACAGTGCATTACCCGCCAGCAAGGGCGATGTGCTTATTTCTGATATCGCCAAACCACATGGTATCCGGGCCAAAAGTGATCTGCGGGTACTAGTAACGATAGCACCACCAATTTAGTTTCCATCCAGAAATGGCCTTTTTGCCCAATCTCTGCGTCAATCAAGGCAAACAGAAATTGCCATTATGAGGGCGAATTAATGGCAAAATGCTGTTATCTCCGATGGTCGAGCCCCGCCATTTCGGTTTACGGCACTACGGGTTAAGGTCTTGAAAAACCATTTCCCGAATGGCAGAGATAGCGGGGATCATCTGCGGTTTCAGACCCGCAGTGCTGCAGAAGATTGGATCTTATAAATCCCCCCTTGCCCCCCGATGTAAAATAAATTTTCCCTTATTCCGAGCTCAAAAGGGCATTCTTATACTTTCACAGTCTTGAGAAGCCAGACGATATCAAGATTATTTTCCTTACCTTCCAGCAAGGCAAAGAATATTCGTTTATTAATTGACATGAAAAACGACCTGATGCCAATCTGGAGAGAAAAAGCGGCCCGTGACCTGTTGTTACTGACTTTCCGCATAAAACACTGAAGCCGTTTTACGGCCGCATGTGTACCTTTCCTTTTCCGGCAGGCGTAACTGTCATAAATAAAACGGGGCTCCCACTCTGGTTCAAGATAGCGCACCAGAAGATGATGAACGATGCGGTCGCGAAAATGAGCGGCAAAGACTTCTCTCGGCTTTGGACTTTCGGTGACAAAGCAGGCAGACGAAAGGATGCGGTAGGTACGTTCACGCAATTCCCTTGTCAGTTCAAGCAGTTCTTCTTCAGCATGCAGCTCAAACTCAAGAACCTTTCTTTGCCACCGTTTATTCTTATGGCAGTTGAGATAGGCCCGGTAAAGGTTTTCAACAGTAAAGACAGGTTCGTTCATTTGTCACCGCGCACCGGCAACGCCCGGGTGCCGTCGGTGCAGGACTGGCCGCCATAGCAAAGACCGCCGGCGTCAAAATGGAAGTGGGCAGCCTCAGAGCCGCGAGTTTTAGATGCCCAAGGGCAACAAGCCGATAACCCGATAATCTGGTTGTCCCGATTCCTGATACCGGCCTTGTACAATGCAACCAGTTCTCCCTTGGTGGGCAGGCGCCAATCGTTGAAACCGCCGCCCTTGTAAGTTTTGCAATAGGCTTTGGCGTTCGGCCATTTAATTGTCTTGCCATTGTCATGGGCAGCCCACATCAAGCCGGTTTTGGTGTCGGTCACAACTCCGTTGGCCTTGGTAAATCTGACTGCCAGGGAGATTTTTATGGTCTTTTCGTCACCAGTTGTTTGAATTTTTTTTCTTTCGTTTGTCTTCCATGACCCGGATGTTGGAATAAGAATATAACCGGAAAACGGGTACAACTTGTTAAATCGGAATGTTCCGTCGGAACCGGTCTTCGTCTCAAACCGCTCATAACCCTTGATCGGCTCAACCTGCTTCGCAATCAACTTGACACCGGACAGGGGCTTGCCTTTACCGTCAACTACCTTGCCCTCAACACCGGAATTTTTACCACACCCGGCTAAAGTCAACACCATTAAGATCAAAAACAACACAACAATATTTTTGTTCATTAGATGTGTCCTCTGTTTTGATTTTGTTATTCGAACGCTTGAGCCAACCGGATTGGCAAGGCCAGCTTAGAACCATTGGATTGAAGCCAATTGCACAGGCTCAAACAGCCTAAATAAAAACCGAGCTTGCCAATTCCGGTTGAGCGCTTTGTTAGCCTGCCCTTTGCCGTAGAGACAGAGCATTATGCA
>PVBE010018373.1_pt1 | contig 71017 bp, 106 predicted proteins | sample 1631181 | NCBI WGS metagenome assembly PVBE01 (sample SAMN08397723, study PRJNA350692) | Marine metagenome, whole genome shotgun sequencing project. | isolation source: water | place: Pacific Ocean | collected 2012-04
CCTATGAAATTTTTCATAAGAGGATTGGCGTTCCTAATAATGCCACTATTTCTAATTACATCCGCTATGGCCGACCCCTTAAAGGTTGGCTTTGTTTATGTTGGGCCAACAGGTGATCACGGTTGGACATATATGCATGACCAAGGCCGTAAAATGGTTGAAGAAGCATTTGGAGATGCTGTAGAAACTACATATGTAGAATCTGTACCTGGAGGACCTGATGCCGAAAGAGTAATGAGACAAATGGCTCTATCTGGCCATGATATTATATTTGCTACATCATTTGGTTATATGGAACAAATGTTAAAAGTTGCAAAAGATTTTCCAGATGTAAAATTTGAACATGCAACAGGATATAAAACTGCAGATAATATGGCTGTATATTCTTCTAAGTTCTATGAAGGAAGATATGTACAGGGAGTAATTGCTGGTATGATGAGTGAAAAAGGTAGAGCAGGCTACATTGCTTCATTCCCTATTCCTGAGGTTATTCGTGGTATTAATGCATTTTGGTTAGGTGCTACTTCTGTAAATCCAGATTTTGATATTGATGTTATTTGGGTTAATACTTGGTATGATCCGGGCAAAGAAGCAGACGCTGCTACTGTATTAATTCATCAAGGCGCTGATATTATAACACAGCATACTGACTCTCCAGCTGCTTTACAAGTTGCTGCTAAAGAGGGTGTTCTTGCTTTTGGCCAAGCATCTGATATGATTCAATTTGCTCCAGATACTCAACTTACTGCAATCATAGACCAATGGGGTCCTTATTATGTTGAAAGAGTAGCGGCGGCATTAGAAGGTACTTGGAAGTCTGAAGACACTTGGGGCGGAATGGATACCGGAATGGTTGAAATGGCTCCATATACTAATATGCCTGCCGAGGTAAGAATGGCAGCTGAAGAAATAGAATTAGCAATTATGTCAGGAAAATTTGATATATTTCCTGGTAAATCAATTGGTGATCTGTTAGGTATGTCGGATTATCTTCCTGGTATAGACGCAGCTAAACCATAAAAAAAATAAAATAAATTAAATTAGGGGTGGCTTTTTGTCACCCTTTTTTATATAATATAAATAGACTTGTAGATGATCGAGGATATACAGGACTTGGGTGCGATACCCAACGCCTCCACCATAAATGCATTGGAAAGAAAATGGCAGAAGAGAAAAAAGAAAAAATCGTTGAAATTAAAAATGATTCAAATGAATTTGAATTAATGTTACGAGTATTAGGAAATGAGTTTATAGGAATAAGATTAGCTTCCACTAACTTTAGTGGTAAAATGATTTTATGGGCTATAATGCTTTTATTCTTTACTTTTATGATCTTTGAAGTTTTTGGTTTTAATCAATACTTTATTGGCTAGTGCATTTATGATGGGGGCGAAATAGGATCGACTGGTGTTTTAGTCTACAAAAAGTAACTGCAAACGATAATTTTGCACCTTCAGGTTACGCCTTAGCGGCATAATGCTGTTGGGCTGGTCACTTGCCTAGAAACAGAAAAGTGACACTAACAGAAACTTTAAATATTTAAAAAAGAGGGAATATCGAATGAAGAAAATTTTAGCTAGTTTTGCTATCGCTTTGGGTATAGCATATGGCGCATCTGCATCAGCTGCAGATATTGGAAATGGCATTAATCTAGGTGCTGACGTAGATGTTAATTATACAACAGGTACAGAAGCTTGGGTGTATAAATTAACACCTGAAATGAGTTACTCTACTCCTTGGGGTATTGGACTAAGTGCAGATACTTCTATAATGATTGATGATCCTGAATTCACAGGAATCAATTGGGAAGCTTCAATGATGGCTATGGATAATCTTGAAATTTATGGTAAAATCAAATCAGATGCAGACCATGATTTTGGAGATGTGACAATGGGATTAACATTGTCATTCTAAGAATACTTGTTCAGTACAAGGCCTTCGTAGACCTTTATTGGTACATGGATGGTTAGACATCTTAGAATTTATCGGTGCGGCCCACCGACAAGTATAGGGTTGTTACTTAATAAACACGCGAGGGGCCATGGTTAGCCCCTCATTATCTTGGAGAATATAATGCATATTGAAGTCTTAGAAGAAATTAATTTAACTGAAATATTAAATGAAGTGAATACAGTTAAAGTTGCTCTTAAAAAAGGATGGGCAACGATTCCTCAAGTAGGTCTTCAAGGTCATAAACCAGATTTAGATCCACTAGAAGAATGTTTTAATTCTGCTGGCAGAGTATCTAAATTACAATATCCAGAAAATTATTTTAAATATCCTTTGTGGGATCTTCCTAAACTTAATCGTATATTTGAAAAATATAATATGGTTAGGTCTAGAATAATGCCTATGCATCCAAAAGTATGTTATACTATGCATTCGGATATGACAAAGAGAATTCATATACCACTTATAACTGCTCCCGATTGCCGAATGGTAATACAAGATAAAGTTTATATGTTAGATCTTGGAAAAGTATATTTAACAAATACAACTTTACCACATACTGCTTTTAATGCTAGTAAAGGAGTTAGAGTTCATATTGTAGGCTGTATTTATGAGTAATATATTCTTTTTTTTAATTTTACCAATATCATTTGGTATTCTTTTAGGTCTTTTAATTTGGTTGTGGATGGAAGAATGATAGTATTAGTAACAGGTGGTTTTGACCCAATTCATAATGGTCATATAAGATATCTTAAATCAGCATCGATGCTAGGAAATGCATTAGTAGTTGGTCTTAACAGTGATAGATGGTTAGTCCGTAAAAAAGGTATACATTGGTTAGACATAGAAGAAAGAATAGAAGTATTAGAAAGTATTAGATGCGTAGATCAAGTTATAACATTTAATGATGATGATAACACTGCAAATAAAGCAATATATCATTTATTAGATAAACAAAAACAAGATATTGTTTTTGCTAATGGTGGTGATAGAAATAAAGATAATATCTATGAATATATGGAATTTAAAAATCACCCAAGAGTTTCTTTTGCCTTTGATATAGGTGGAGAGAAAATAAATAATAGCAGCAGCTATAGGAGGTGAAATGAGAAATCTTGTATTTTTAACAATAGTTTTTTTAGCAGTATGGTTTGAAAGTGCAGATGCCATTGCAGAAGAACCTCCACCTAAATCTATGAAATTTTTTGCTATGTTACATTGTACCGAAAGAGCTGATTTATTTGATACTATTAAAAATGCAGATGAAGAATTATTGATAGACGGAGTTGGATTTCTACAATCAGCAAATAGTGGTAGATCTTATCCAGGTAGATTTGGTCTTTTTGTAAATCAAGATACAGGAACATTTAGCGCAGTGGTTTTATTTAATGATTTAACTGCTTGTTTATTGTTTCCAGGAAGTAAGTTTTTACCATATACAGGTAAACAGCCTTGGGAATTATTAGAGGAACGAGACAAAATACTTCAATGATTCATTTGTTACAATCTTATATTGTATATTATTTTATAGTTGCTATTGGAATTACTATAGGGTATCATAGATACTTTGCTCACCGGGAATTTAAAACTGGTAAAGTTGAAGAAGCAATAATGTTATACCTCGGCCTATTATGTGGTTGTCAATCTCCTATTGCTTGGTGCGGAGTTCATCGAATGCATCATGCTAATCCCGATACACCAAATGATCCTCATAGTCCATTATATAAAAAATGGCATGAGATATTATTCTCTACTTGGAGAGTAAAAAACATACCAAGAAAATTTGTTAAAGATTTATATCATAATCCAAGAGTAGTATTTTTTCACGAGTATCGTTATATAATTTTTGTATTCACTTATATAATTGCGTTCTTTATACACCCTATATTAATTTTTTATTTAATCATGGTGTTTATATTTTCCTATCTATTTTATGGAATGTTAAACCTTGTAGGTCATAATGACAGCGGACCAGTGAATAGATGGTGGGTAAATATTTTCGCCCCTTTTGAAGGAAATCACGATGATCATCACACCAAAACAACTAATAGAAAGAAGTAATGCAATAAGAGGGTTTCCAATTAACCCTATAAAATTACTTTGCTCTGCTCATACATTAAGAATACATGACGAAGTAAATCATTTTAATGCTGATAGAATAACTGAATGGTTAGAACCTTATTGTGATTTAAGTCCTTTTGAATATCAATATCCTTTAAATGGTATTACAGAAGGTCTTAATTATTGGATGTTTATGGAAAAAAGAACCATAGAAATGAGAGAAGGTGACTATCAATGGGTTCAAGGTAAGCCAGAAGGTGATGTGATATATTGGAGTTATCCCTCTTCTATTGATGGTAACTATCATGATATACCTACACATAAACCTGTTATATTAGATCTAGCATATGTTGCTTCTACTAAAATAAAAAAATTTGAAATACCAGATAATGTTGAAATGGTATTCTTTAGTTTAAGTAAATGTTTTGGTGTAAGGAATTATAGAATTGGTTGGGCCTGGACCAGAGAACCAATAAGAGGCTTTGAGCTTTTAATTAGATCAGCTAAGTATTATAATTATTATTCAATGTCTTTAGGAGAAAAACTTATAGAACTTCCTATTGACCTTGTATATAATACACTAGAAAAATATCAAAAGCAACTCTGTAATGAATTAAAAATAACTCCTAGTGATACAGTATGGCTTGCCACTAGTGAAGATCCAATATATAATATTAAAAGAAGAGGTAATAACCCTGCAAGATTATGTTTAACAGATGCAATAGAGGAATTATATAGAGAATGAAAAAACACGATTTACCATCTCTAGCTGATTTTAATTTAGATATTGATCTAAAAAGATTACAAGAGTCAACTGATCTATTAGCAGAAAAATTTGTAGATGTAAGATCTGCTAATCCTATGTTATGTGATAATCATATGGAATTAGTTAAACAAGTATATGATAACTTTGAACAGATTAATTTAACTACTCCAAGTGAGATATTACCTTATACAGCTAGTATTAAAGAGCGTTTAAAGCGCAGAGAAGAGCATTTATATAATATACCTACAGAAGATTACACAGGAAGTTATTTTCAAGAAATAATAACTCAATTAACAACACCGGCTAGTAGAGTAAGAATAACAAAACTTGCTCCGGGTAAAACTATTCCTTTTCATGTTGATTATGATATATCATACGCAGTAAGATGTATTGTTCCAATATATGGTGATAGAAACGTTGTAAATCTTTTTAGAAGAGATAATAAATTAGAAGCATATAATTTAGAAAATGGTGTTGCCTATTTCTTGAATATAGGGTATCCTCATGCGGTAATTAATATGTCAGATAAACCCAGAATAGCATTAATGTTTAGTTTAGATGGAACGAGCGATTTACAAAATTTGTACTATTAATGATTATAGATATGATGTCAAAAGACTATTTGAAAAAACTTATGGTCATAGACTTCAAGATAATTATTTTAAAAGACCATGGTTTGAATATACCAAGTTTGCCCGCTTAGGCTGGGACTTTGAACCTCATTGGAAAAATCAAAAGAAGTGGTATTTAATCTATTATAGCGCTGCGATAGAGCATCCAGAATATAATGGATCTATAAGAGTTATGTCTAGGCATACTCGAGATAGAAATTATAATTTTGGAGGTTGGAAGGCAGATCTAAATAGAGGTTTAGATACATTAGACCAATTAACAGAAACAGCTATGAATTTTGGTTATGAAAATATATGGGTTAGTAGAGAAGAAAGTCCAAAATTATTAGAATATTTTGCTAAACATTCTTGTTTTAATTGGAATGTAACCCATGAGAAACTTCATTGGGGAGGATATCAATATGTCTTACGAATTACATGATCGATTACAAAATGTAGAATCTGCTCCTGCCTTTGATCCATCTTGTAATCCTAGATGTTCATCTGATAGAGCTATACATCCTATTGCCAAAGAATTACTATATACTCCTCATTATCGTTTAGCAGATAATTTAAATTTAAATGAAAAACAAATTAAAGATGAATTATCAAATCTTAATGGTAAATGGAGTGGATATAATAATGATGTTAAAAATGTAAGAGGTGCTGGAACTAGTAATTATTGGTCTTCAAAGATATTAAGAAATTGGTGCGATGATCCTGATTTTGGTTTTGGTGAAACTAAAGATTTCTTAGAGGTATTAGGTAAGAAACATTTATTAGAAAATGGTAGAGTTCCTCCAGAACATTTAGTTGATACTAAATTAAAATTACCATACATTAGAAGTATTATAGAACGATTTGTTACTTGGGATATGTGTGATAGAATTATGGTATCTAAAGTAGATGATAGTGAAAGAATTAATTGGCATAGTCATTGTTATTATGAAGAAATTTATACTCATGCTTATTTGCATATTCCACTTATAACTACAAAAGATACAGAAATGATTGTTTATATGGATGGTAAACATCACTTTCAACATTATGCTTTAAATGAAGCATGGATAATTAATACCCAGCATAATCATGCGGTAAATAATAAATCAGGAGCAGTTAGATATCATGCCTTAGTAATGGCTAATTTTGAGGATCCAAAATTCAATGCATTTTTTCCACGTCAATAAAAATACAATTGTAAGAAAACATAAAGTTCACGGGCTTTGTAGAACTACTACTGATATAATAGAAAAAGATGATATAGTATTTGTTGTAGGTGGTTTAGCTAGACATTTATCAGAACATAAATGGTATAAAGGTTTATTAATAGATAAAGATCTAGTTATTGATTTACCAGAAGGCGAAGAATATCAAGGATATATTAATCATAGCTGTGAACCTAATGTTTATATAGATGGACAAGTAGTGTTTAGAGCTTTAAGACATATAAGAGCTCATGAATATTTAACAATAGATTATGGAACATTTATGTTAACTAAAAAGAATCCAATTGATCCATGTAATTGTGGGACTAAAAGTTGTCGCGGAAAAGTAACAGGCGAAGATTATAAATTTTTAAATTTACCATTAAGCTGGTATGCACAGAAAGAAAAACAATGCTTGACAAAATAAAACAATTATTATACTTACCATTAGATATGGAAAATCCTCCATTAGATTGTTTAGAAAAATTAAATGATGTAGATTTTTTAAAAATTATTAGAGATGATTTCAGAAATTGCTGGCATGTACCATTAATGTTTCATGATACAGATCATGTAAGGGCTAAGAAATCTGATCTAGATCTTTATAAAGAACCATATGCTTGGACTGAAATAGCCAATGAATTTCCAACATTAATACAATGGTGTGAAGATGTATTATTTCCAATAACCGGAAAAAGTAGAATAATGATAATAACTACTTTACCTGGAGAAGCTAATCCACCACATATTGATTGTAGCCCTAAAAAATTTAATACCTTACAACATAAATTCAGATGTGTTCTACAGGGTCATGTAGATGATTTAGTATTCATGTCTGATAAAGACGATGTTTATTTAGAAGCTGATATTGATAAACCATTTATAATGAGTGGTAGATGGCCACACTATATGTTGAATACTCATACTGATACTAAATTTACTCTTGCCTTTGGTGCGCCATGGGATAGTAACTTAGAAGATAAAAACTATATGAATTTATTAGATAGATCATATAAAAAATACAATGAACACTATGTTGGATTTGAAGGAATAAATTTACCAAAAAACTATGAGCAATATTATGAATCAAAATAAAGTGATGTTTTTTAATTATGATAATATGGGACTTGGAGGATTATGGCAAAATATAAGTTGGTTATTAACTAATCAAGAATATGAAACAGAACTTGAAATCAACCTTCATTTAAATGATTATAACTTTAATAGATTTGTAGAAATATACCAATGCTTTGATTTACCTAAAGGTCCAGTACATATTATTGGCAGGCCTACTATTCATTTAGATGAAGATCCACAAAAGACTTGGAAAGAAAATTTAAAAGATTTAAAAATACCTAATTACACAGAAGAACAAATTCAAACTGTTCCTTGTACATTACGACATGAATATTATCCATCTGCTTTTAATGGCAATGCAAAAAACGATTTTGTATGTTTTTATTTCCAAGGTCCTGTACAAGAATATAATGGTCACGACTATACTATGAATAGAAATATAAATGATATAGACTGTGAAATAATTTATAAAAATCTCAAGGAATGGAATAATCCTATAGAACTAGGATCTCATATGAGTATAAGAGAAAATGTAATGTATCTAGCAACTTGTAAATATGCAGTTGGTAGAGAAGGCGGTTGGACTCATGTAGCACATAGTACTAGAACAGATTATATACCAGTAATGTATAATAGACATCCTGCATTAGACTATGCACATGGTAAAGAAAACAAATATTTAAAGGAGTTCATAAGTGTTAACGAATGTCGTGATAAAAAGTTTCGGTAGATGTGGTACACAAAGAATAGTATATGATTTATCTCAAAAAGGTTACACGCCTTTTTTTATAGGAAATTCTTTTATGAGCTCAGGTTTTAGTTTTATGCAAAGCATGAAAGACCTATACATGTCTAGAACACCTCTTGTAATTCATGCCCATGGACCTTTTGTTGTTGACAATCCAGAAAATTGGGTGTATATTAGAGTTACTAGAAAAAATAAATTAAAACAATTAATAAGTCATACCATAGAAAGATTAATAAGAGAAGATCACGAATATACTAATCAAAAGCTTCCACCATTAGAAGTTGATTTAAGAACTATTGATACAATTAAAAATTGGGATCAAATGCTTGAATTAGAATCTGAATTGTTTCCATGGGGATCTAGATATCATATTGAATATGAAGATTATGATCCAAGTCAATTAGATAAAATAAAAACTTATGATTTGGATATTGATCATATACCACCTGAGAGAAGTCCGTATAAAGCTGAAGACTTAGAATATAAAAATACTACTTATGAGGAATTAAATGAAATTTATAACAACCGGTAACCCAGAGACCGGATTAGCATCTGGAATAGCAAAAGTTTTAGATAGTGATTTCTGTAGTAGAGCTAATGGTTGGGATTTTAATGATGAAGAAACACAAAATAAATTTGTAAAATATACAGATTTATATGATGGGGTTATATTAAATGCTCATACATTAGTTGGTAATTTAGCATATGTACAAGCAAGGATGATGCATAAGATATATGTTAATTGGCAAGAGTCAGGACGTTCTGGGCATTTAATTGGTATAGGTAGTATTACAGACCATATTAATACAGAACAACCTTGGATAAAATATATTAGTTATAGAGCTGAAAAAGTAGCTCTTGCAAATTTATGTCAGACAATTAATCATAATAGAGCCAATGTAAGTCCAGGTATTAAATGTTCTTATATAAGCGTAGGTCATATGCATACTCCTTATGTTGATAAATTACACCCCAAAGAAAAAAAATTAACAGTAGAAGAAGTAGCCGAATGTATTAAATATATTGTAGAATCTCCAATGTGTATTGAAGAAATAACTTTAACAGCTGATAGGTCATTAGAGAATGGATGATGTAATAACACCAATTAAATTAGATTATAATAGATTAATGTTAGATGATTATGTTGAGTCTATAGATATTTGGCCAGAATATATTTCTAATAATACTATATTAGAACATAAAGATATTTTATTTCCTTTAAATTCTGAAGCATATAGAATAAAAACTTTATTACATAAAAGCACAACATATAGTTTTAGTTGTGTTCCTCCTCATACAGAAACCGGATTTCATAGTGATAGTAATAGAGGTTGCACTTTAATTTTACCTATAGATATGAATCCCCATTTAATTAAATTTAAAATAGATAAAGAGATAAAAGATTATTTGTATTATGGTCCAGTAATTACAAATGCTAAAAGTATTCATAATGGTATTAATAAAACCGATATGTATAGATTTAATCTATTATTTCATTTTGATGAAAGTTATGAAGAAATACGTGATCTAGCATTTTCAAATAAATTAGTATCAAGTTGGAAACAAGCATGGCCTATTGATAATCAAACTTCATTACAATGTATAGATGATTACTTTAATCCGACAGGAGAGGGAATTATAATTAAATATATAGAATCAGGCGGAAATCCTTGTCTATTAGTAGATGGAAGACATATAACATATTCTAAAGCTAATAACTATGACTTAATAATGGCAATAAAATATTTACTAGAAAATAAAAAATGTTTACATTTAGATCTAATATAGTATCACCATTAGAATATTCTATAGAATATCTATTTAAAACTAGATGGAAAAAATCATTTATAGATTCTGATAAGAATCATAATTATGGTGGCTTTACTTCATTATTAAAAACAGAATCTGGAGATGTTATTAATACAGGAAACTATTGTGCTAGAGATGCTGGTTTAATTAAAGTAGATAATGAGTTAACTGAAATTATAGGATCTAAAACACAAGGTCATTATATTAATTTATTACCTATGTCAGAAGTAGGTGAGCATTATGATATCTATGATGCAACGGATGATTCAGTAGGTAATCCTAGTGGTGAGTTTTGTAATACTAGTATATTATATCCTGTATTTGGAGAAATATTAATTGAATCAGATAGAAAGAAAAAGTGGTTACAGCCTAATGTTTTTACAGTTATCGAGACATCTAAATTACACAATGGTTGGAATCAAAGCAAACAATTAGTCTGGTGTTCTAGTAGTTTAGTATATGGGTTAACATATGCTGAAGTAAAATCCAGTCTTTGGGAATATATTGTAACCGATTTAGATTAATAATATTTCTTATACCACCAATCAAAATGATCTTTTATTTTATCTGCTGTTTTATTTGATACTTTACCACCAGTCATATGATTAGGCCATAATTCAGTAAGAGTGTCGCGACCCCTATCAGGTAATTTAATACTTTCTACTTTATTATAAATTTCTTTAGGATCTAGATAAGTTTGATTAGTAAGTCTAATTATTTGTTCTATATTTCTACATTTACCATCTTCATATCTTAAAATCAAATCCGGTTGCCAATATTCACATTCTGGATGAATCATACCATCTATAACGTTTATTACATTTTCTTCTGTAATTTGATAGTAATCTCTAGTTGGTTTAAAAGCCAATAAGCTCCCAGCTACATCTCTTAAATCTCTGACGATAAGTATGGTTTTAAAATTTCGAAATGTATTTTCCCAGGAATGAGATTTATAAATTACTTCATTCTCTATTACTCCATTCCAAAACTTAGAGTTCCAATATGGATAACACATTCTTAAAGTATTATATAACCACGTAGTACCACTACGGTGCATTCCGCCAGTAATTATAACTGTCATTCTATATTATAACGATCGCCCTCTAATTTATATAATTTAGTTCGTAATTCATCAATTTCTGTATTTTTCTTTTTAATTAATTCCTCTAGCTTTCTTATTTCTTCTAATCCACGATATCCATATTCAGTATAACCAGCTTCTTGTACCACTTCTTCTGTATACATTTTACCTCCTAAGTATAGTTTTTGATTTCTTTAATTTCGCTAGCAAAAAATTCATCGGCGGCTTTTTTAGTAGTTGATCTAATATCATTAAGTTGAGTAATCAAATATGCAACATCACTTTCAGTTTTTGTATTTCTCTCGACTTGTCTTTTATCTATTTCTAGATCCCATAACTGTTCATTAATAACTTCTAATATATTACAATAATAAGTAAAGGCCGGTAAATTAGCAAATTCTTCTAAAACAATTGTTTTATATTGTTCGAACTCAGTTATAACATCTAATCCTTTAGTGTTCTTTATTTCAAGTATTGAATATCTATCAATAAATTCACCTACCCCTAAATTAACTGTTGGCATGTATATTTCCTACTATATGAATTCTATTACTATCACTGCCATTCATTGCTGTATGGTCTAGTGTAGTATTGACGGAATAAACTGATCCATCATCTTTAAATCTATGTATAACATCTTCTAATATAAAAAGACATTTATTATTTGTATATACTGGTATGTGTATTCTGGGAGTAAAATCTCGATGAATTGAATAACATGCAAAAGGTTCTTGAATCATAATTCGAGTTCTAAACATTTTATGTTTTTTAATTAATTCATTAATGTATGGTATATCGAATAATGGATGTATAAATTCTTCTTCTTGTTCTCTCATTTTTTTCTGAGGCGAATGTGTAAATTCTTTAGTCGCTCCAGTTCCGTAATGAGGATCTTGTGAAGAATTAACCCCCTGAAGAGCTATTCTACCTTCTGGTAAATTTTCGATTTCTTTTCTAATTATATGAATATCGATTTTATCAATTATGGATATCATTTAGGAATTCCAGTTGCATAAATAACTAAAACTATTTATAATAGGATATCAAATGCATGACCTCGAAAAGGTTGTCGAAGACATTAAATTTCGGATTGAGCGATTACGGCGAAGGCTCCCCACTGATAGCGGAAATGAAGAAACCACAAATTATGTTAGTACGCTACAACGCCAATCTAAAGAAGAGGGGGAAAATGCCAAGTCCCAGGAAGAGGGTGTTCAAACCAAACGAGATTCATCTGTTAACGCCAGAAGAAGTGAAATGTCTGAACTCCGAAACAAACTCAAACCCGAAAAAGTAGATGATGTATATAATAAAGCGGATAAAGCATTCGCTAAAGCAATGAGGATGGCTGAAGAACATGATACAAGACGACGATGAAGCTTATAATCAATTTCCTAATTTACAGAAATGGTATAATAAACTCTGGCTAGCTCAAAAGCTAGGATATAACTGCGGACCTGCAGGAACTACTCCAGATAAAGATGGTAAATTTGTAGTAAGACCTATAATGAATTTATCCGGTATGGGAGTTGGCGCTAAAGTTATTGAAATTAAGTCAGGTGATTATAATAGTGTTCCATCAGGATCATTTTGGTGTGAATATTTCGATGGTTATCATTACTCAGTTGATTATGAATTAATTGATGATGTAACTGTAGGTCCTAGATGGAAAGGTATTAGTTCTTGGACAGGTACTAATTATCCCATTGACTTATCAAAATTTACTGAATGGAAAAGATGTGAATATATTCCCGAATTACATAATACTCTAAAAATTAATTGGAAAGAAATTGGTTATAGCAGAGTTCCTTTTATTAATGTGGAATTTATCGGTGATAAAATCATTGAGGTTCATTTAAGAAAAGGTAATACTCTTGATTATGATCATATGATTCCTGTTTGGAAATCATGGCCCGATGGAACCACAGATCATTTTGAATTAAATGGATTTAAATATATTGAAAATTATGATGATGCCGATGGTCAATTAGAAGATCCTAGGTTAGGTTTCCTAGTTAAGTAACCGGGCCCTAAATGGCCCACCCCCTCAAAAAAAGATAAAAAAAGTGTTTTTTTATGCATTTTTCTGTTGATTTCATTTTAAATCTGTGTTATACTATATGTATAAAATGAAAAAGAGGATAAAAAATAAAATGAACGCTTTAGTAAAACACATCGAAAAAATCAACGCTGAAACAAGAGCTTGGGTTGCAGAAGATCCTAAGAATCGTTGGGGCGGTGAATTAGTTACAGATCCTGCTCATTGGGCAGAGTATGATGTTTTTACTCCTGAAGATTATGATAAATCTTCGCTAGCTGAAACCATTAAAGATGCTAGTGCAGCTGCTTATGGTTCTAAGCGTAGAGTTGATTGGAGAGAATATTCTCTCGAAGAGCTTAAAGAAATGGCTGCTGACTATTGTAAAGCAGCTGATGAAGAATATGAGCGTGAAATAAAGTGGAAAGAAGAATGTGCTACAGCATTCGAAAACCGAGTTCAAGAAACTATAAATTTAGGAGCTGGTAACAGAGAAACAGCTCTTCGTTGGATTCTTCAAGCTGAAGATCTAAACGATCATTATTATAATGAAGGATACGCTTCATATACATTTAACCTTCCATCTTCTTATGACAAGGAGTTGGATTCAATTATTTTAAGAAAGGAGGCAGCGTAATATGACTGTCATATTAACAGATTGTGATGGAGTTCTTTTAAATTGGAGAGACCCATTCGACGCATGGATGATGAGAGAACATAACATCTATGCTAAAGGAGATGTTCGAGTTTATGATCAACAGGAGAGATATGATAATCCTGATATTTTTAATTATGTATTGAGTTTTAATCAATCTGCTAATATTGGATTCTTACCTCCTCTTTATGATTCAGTTAAATATGTGAAAAAAATCCATGAGACAATGGGATTTAAGTTTACAGTTATAACTTCATTATCTCTTAACCCTTATGCTCAAAAACTTAGAACTCAAAACCTAGAAAGGATTTTCGGTAAAGAAGTTTTTGACGAATTTATATATTTAGATACTGCGGCTGATAAAGACGATATCTTAGCTGAATATGCAGGATTTTATCCTAATGCTTATTGGATCGAAGATAAAGTTAAAAATGCGATCGCAGGTAAGGAAGCTGGATTAGAATCAATTCTAATGAAGCATCCACATATTAAATTAGAGAATACCGAAGGAATACCGGTAATGTCTAATTGGAAAGAATTATACGAAACCATAAGATAAAGGAGGATTTATTATGGATTTAGCAACTTTAGACTTTCCCAGGTTTGACCATATGGGATTAATAGAAGCTAGGGAAGCTTTTTGTGAATGGGTTGATACAACCTGGGACTTCAATAAAAAAATGGAAGTCCATAAACAAAACGCTAGAAGATCAACTAGTGTTAAAGCTATTCAGCAACATGCAATGTTTGCCGCTGGAACTGGATTAATAATAAAAGGAAAAATGTTAAAATAACTGTTGACATTATTTCAAAAGTATTGTATAATTATATTATAATTTGAAACAGCCAATAAGGAGGATTTATTATGGCACATCAAGTAGAAACAATGGCATACGCAGGGGAAGTACCATGGCACGGATTAGGTGTTCCTGTATCTGACGATTTAACTCCACAACAAATACAGACTAAAGCAGGTCTTGATTGGGAAGTTGAAAAAAGAGACGTCTTTGTAAAAACCGATAATGGCATTGATGTTAGAATACCTGGAAAGAAAGCTCTTACCAGATCTTCTGATGACAGGGTTTTTGATATTGTCGGTGATGATTGGAATCCAATCCAAAATGACGAAGCATTTGCTTTCTTTAATGAATATATTGCAGCAGGCGATATGACTATGGAAACCGCAGGTGCATTGAATGATGGACGTAGAGTATTTGCTCTAGCTAAGGTTAAAGATTCTTTCTCTATCCTTGGTGATGATAGAGTTGATTCCTATCTTCTTTTCTCTAACCCACATGAATATGGTAGAGCTATTGATATTCGTTTTACACCTATTCGTGTTGTTTGTAATAATACTTTAACCTTTTCTTTACAATCTGCATCTAAGAATTTTGTTAAATTAAATCATAGAACATTATTTGATGCTGATTTAGTTAAGCAACAGATGGGTCTTGCTTCTGAGAAATTTGCTATGTATAAAGATATGGCTGAATTTCTTTCAACAAGAAAATTTACTGTTGAGAATCTTATTAAGTATTATAACGATGTGTTTCCACATACCTATGCAAAAGGTAAGTTGAAAGAAATCAAAGCAAAAGAAGATCTAAGCTTAAATGCTAAGACAGCTTTTGAAGTTCTTGAGACACAACCTGGTGCTCAGTATGGCGCAGGAACTTGGTGGTCAGCACTAAATTCCGTTACATATATGACTGATCATACGATGGGTCGTAATGCGCAATCACGTTTAACATCTGCTTGGTTTGGGCAAAACGGTAGACGTAAAGTCCGAGCTGTTAATAAAGCAGTGGAATATGCAACGGCTGCATAATGTTAGATCGTGGTTATATGGATATGGAAAAGGAGTGGATCGAAAAGATCCACTCTGAATCCACAATTATGTATAAATTTTATATAACTGGAACTCGTAGAGGTCTTGGCCAAGCCTTAAAGGAAAAATTTGGCTGTGTTGATACAATAGAAGAATGTGATGTCTTTATTAATAATAAACATGAAACACAAATGGCTATGTTAGATCATGCTGCTAAGTTAGATAAAAAAATTATTAATATAGGTTCTCATGCTAGTTATTATCCTAAAAGAAATGACTATGCAAGAGAAAAATTTCTTTTAAGGAATAGACATGATGTTCTTTTTGATGAAGGTGTAGATACATGTATTATTAATTTCGGTTATTTTGATACTCCTAGAGTAGCCCATATAACTGATGATAAAATGTCTGTTCCATATTGTGTCAGTGTAATCGAATGGATATTGAAACAACCTTATTCTGTAAGGGAATTAACAGTATGTTAACGGAATATAATGGTAAGACTTGAAAAATTAAATATTACATTTTTACATATACCCAAGAACGCAGGGACTAGTATTGAATATTGGTTAAAAGAAAATTGTGATGGTGATGTATATGCAGATGATCTAAGGCATGCTTATCCTGAGTTATTAAAACCACTATTCTATGATTTCGGGTGGACATTTGCTGTTACACGTAATCCATGGGATAGAGTAGTTAGTTGGTATAAATTTTTCCGACATCAAGATAGAATGCCTGTTAGTTTCGAAGACTATATTGATATCGCAACAACTAATCCGTCTAAAATTTTACAATTCCCTACTAGAGATACAACATATACGCAATATTGTCATTATGTTATTAGATTTGATAATCTAATTGAGGACTTTAAAGTAATTCAACAAAAGATGAATTGTGATAATCCGTTAGGTAAAAGAAATTATTCTGATAATAACGGAATGAAATATGTTGATTTTTACGATAAAACAGAGTATATTGATAAAGTAGCTCGTTACTATAAGGATGATATCGAAATTTATAATTACAAATATGGAGAATAGCATGAAGTGTGTGAATGATGAAAAGCAACCTACACTAGTAGGAATTATAGATCACCCAGAAGATTATAAATGGGTTGATGGTATGGTTAAACATATGAATAAAGAACTAAAAGATTCAGGGTTTGATCAACATCAATTTAGTGTAAAAAAGGAGGGTAAAAAGCTCTATATTGAGAAAGATTAACATATAAATAGTGTGAAAGGAGAACCTTTTCATGGCCTATACATTTTTCCCCAAACAAAGGGTGGAAATTGAAAAAGAATTAGAAAGTAAATGGAGCGTGGATATCATAAAAGATATTCAAAATGTCTTCTCTTTACTTGTGAATAAGGCTCCTGATGGCATGCCAATAGCTATAGATCCTGATGATAAAAGACAAAGACCTGCTATAAAAGTATCTAGGGCTTTTCAAATTACATCAGATATTTCTTCTATAAGAAAAAATTCTGGCATTAGTCATATAACAATTTCTTTTGGGAATGGATCAAAAGGTAATCGCGGTAAAAATAATACCGGAAATGAATTTGAGGATATCTTTAAGAGACAATTAGATAAGTGGTGGGCAGGAGAAGAAATAGAACCTGACATGCTTAAAGCTATTGAAGATATGAATAAAACATATAAAATGTCTAGCGCTAAGACTTTTGAAGTTAAAGAAGAAGGCGCAGCGAATACTAAAAGACCTCTAGCCTTTGATTCTATTGGACCATATGTAACCAATCCAAAAGGTAAAGGGTTTGATATAGGCCAATCAGTCACAGACCTTACAGTAATATTAAATAACAAACAAAAAATATATCTTAGTTTAAAGCTGGGTAATACAACAACATTTTTTAATTTAGGTATAAAGAAACAAATTCCAACCAATGATGTAAAAAATAATTCTATTAAAGGAGATGGTTTAAAATTATTAAACACATTAGGTATGGAACCAACTCGTTTTTGTGATGTATTTAATGGCGTGCGAAAGGCTAGTGGCATAGTAAGAACTAGTAAATATAATAAGAACGCCCTTGAAAGATTATTGAAAACTGGTATAGGTATGAACTATCATGTTATTCATAAAATACGAAAAACAATTATATCTAAAAAAATGGACCAAAAAGCTCTAAAAGCAGCACATACTATTCAAGGTCCTATTACGGTATATTATGGAGGAAAGGGTGGCTCAGGTAAAAGAGTTCAAGCAGAATTTAAGACTCAGTCTTATTTCTTTAGTATAAACCTTAGAGATACTGCCGGAGCTGGAGGATATCCAAATCGTATAATGTGCGATTTTAGACCACTATAGGTGAAAAATGGATTTTAAAGAATTTATAACTGAACAAAAAAATACCCACATGACTCACATAGAAGATAAAGTTATCTATGGAGGAGTCAAAGGCACCCGACAAGCAATTCTTGCTTTGCGCGAACTAAGAGACATGCTAAGAGGAGTCCATGATGGATCTGTTTCAGTTAAATGGGATGGCGCCCCTGCTATTTTTTGCGGCACTGATCCTACTGACGGTAAATTCTTTGTTGCAAAGAAAGGTATCTTTAATCAATCGCCAAAGGTTTACAAAACTAATAACGATATTGATAATGATACTTCTGGTGATCTCAGTGCTAAATTAAAATTAGCATTAAGATATTGTGCTACGTTAGGCATTAAAGATGTTATCCAAGGAGATTTTTTATTCAGTCCTGGAGACGTTAAAACAGAAGTTATAAAAGGTGAAAAGATGATAACCTTTCACCCTAATACAATTGTGTATGCAGTTCCAGCTAATTCAGCAGCTGCAAAGGAAATAAAATCTGCTAAGATTGGAGTAGTATGGCATACAACATATACTGGAAATACATTTGAAAGTATGAAAGCATCGTATGGAGTAAACGTAAAGGCATTAAAAAAGTCTAAGCATGTATGGCAACAAGATGCGATGTTAAGAGATTTAACAAAAATTACAATGACAAAAAAAGATACGGAGATGGTCAATGAATATCTTAGCCAAGCTGGGTTCTTGTTTAACAAGATCGCCGGCTCAACACTTAGACAACTCGAACAAAATGAAGAGCTACAGAGGCTCATTGAAACATATGGAAACACCTTTGTGCGAAAAGGCCAAGTCATTGGAGATACAGGAAGACATGTATCTGGCCTCATTAGGTGGATTCAAAACAAACACAAAGCAGAACTTGACAAACTCAAGACCGAGAGAGGTAAGACAAATAAAAGAGTAAAACAAGATATAATAATGTCTTTCTTTTCTTTAAAGAATAAGGCTTCATTAAAATATATGTTTGATTTACAGAAAGTTATTGTTCTTGCGAAATTAAAACTTATAAATACTCTTAATAAAATAGGTAATGTTAAAACTTTTGTTAAGACTCGTAATGGATTTAAAGTAACTGGAGCCGAAGGCTTCGTTGCAATTGATAAACTTGGTGGTGACGCGGTGAAAATTGTTGATCGTATGGAGTTCTCATATAACAACTTTTCACCAGATATCTTAAAGGGATGGGACAAACCGGGAAGAAACTAATATGGCAGTAAAATTTAAAGACTTTTTAAATGTTGACTATACTGGAACAAAGGATGGTCAATTAGCTAAGAACGCCAAAAAGCGTAAGAAAGACTCTGGAGAAGCGACTACAGAGGAAATAAACAAATGTAATTGTGATTCAAATTGTCCTTGTGAAGGAAAATGTGATGACAATTGCAATTGCGGACCTGATTGCGCAAACGTTTCCGAAGCTTTAACTATGGCTCAACGAAGAGCTAAATCACGTGTTATGAAAAAGTTTAAAGCACGTTTAGCCGTTGGTAGGAAAAAGGCAGCTGTAAAAGCACCTAATGCTAAAGTAGTAGCCAGAAGGGCTCGAAAAGCAGCTAGGAATGCTATAGCAAAGAAACTAACCAAAGGCATTAATAAAAAAGATCTCACTCCCGCACGTAAGGCAGAAATAGAAAAGCGTCTAGAAAAGATGGCTCCTAGAGTAACCCGCCTTGCAAAGAAGATGCAACCAGGTATTAGAAAAGCAGCTTTAGCAAGACGTAAATAAGCGGGAAAGTGTTTTATGATTAACAGATTTAGCGAATTTCTTGTCGAGGAAGAAAAGACCGTATTCTTTACATTTGGTCGTATGAATCCTCCGACTATTGGTCATGGTAAATTATTAGATAAACTAGCTAGTAAAGCAGGCCGCAATTCTTATAAAATTTATCTTTCACAATCACAAGATAAAAATAAAAACCCTCTACACTACAAAGATAAGATTAAGCATGTTAGGAAAATGTTTCCGAAGCATGCTCGATCTGTTATAATCAATTCAAAAGTAAGAACAGCTATTGAAGTTCTTACTGCATTATATAATGAGGGTTATAAAAGAGCTACAATGGTTGTGGGATCAGATAGAGTAAATGAATTTGATATATTAATGAACAAATATAATGGTAAAAAATCAAGACATGGTTTTTATAACTTTGAAAAAATAATGGTAATATCAGCAGGAGAAAGAGATCCAGATTCCGAAGGAGCCTCAGGTGCTTCTGCTACTAAGCAAAGACAATCCGCAAAAGATAATAACTTTACATCCTTTGCTCAAGGATTGCCCAATGCTGTTTCGAATGCCAATGCTAAACAATTGTTTAATGCTGTTCGAAAAGGTATGGGATTAAAAGAACAAGCTGATTTTAAAAATCATATACAATTAGATAAAGTATCAGACCGAAGGGAAGCTTTTATAAAAGGTAACTTATTTGAAACTGGAGAACAAGTAATAATTAAAAAAACTAATGAAGTTGGAACTATTGCTATTCTAGGTTCAAATTATGTTATAGTTGAAACGTCTAATAACAAATCAAGACAATGGTTAGACGCTGTAGAAAAGATTGAGGAGAAAACACTAACACCTAATGAAAAAAAGAAGAGGGAAGATGTTGCCAAAGCTATTCACAGAGACGACCCAACCATGCCTATGGACAAGAAAATGGCTATTGCCACCTCAGTAGCCAAAAAGGCTGTAGAATCTACTGATAGATGGTATAAGAATCAACCTGAATGGGGAACAGATGAATCTACGGCTAAAGCTAAAACAATAACACCGGGTGAAAAAGGCCTTGAAAGAGCATCTAAAGTTATGAGAAATAGATTAGTTAAAAAACGTAAACAAACAGAATCTACAAAATTTACAAAGTTAATCCGGGAATCTTTATAATGTCAGAAATAAATAAAGGTCGTAAAATGGTTTGGTCAGAAATTCATCAAAGGTATGAGGTATCTTTAGATAATGATGGTATACCATGGGAAGAAACTGAAAAAGAAAAATATTATATTTATTTTAATATGTTTGACCCTATTCCCAAAGATGTAAGTGAGGGTACTAAAAAATATAGAATGAAGAATAGAAAACTTGAAGTATTAAATATATTTTATTTCTTATTAAATATGACAGATGAAGACCTTGAAAAAATTAACATCATTGCCAGAGATGATGATTGGTATCCATTACCGCCTGAAACTGATGGCAGTAATGTAAGAATTCAAATAAGAAAATCAAATTATTTAAGAAAGGCTCTAAAGTCCGTGAAGCCACATTTAAAAGATAAGTTTCATAAAACACTTAGATATACTCCTGAATTAGATCCTGATGTAGTAGAAAGATTATGGTTTAAACCTACATATGGAGAATACGAAATTTGTAATGATAAAGATTATGATGCGATACACGGACCAGGTGCAGGAGCATTAAAAAATGAATCTGAAGAACGATTAGAAGCTATTGTAAAAAATACTAAGCATCCATATTATAAGGTTGCTAAAATGCTTATTAAAGATTATTATCATGGAACAGGTTTAAAAAGGGAGGCAATTATATGAAAGAACAAGTTTCAAAGCTCGATAGAATTAAAAGAATGATCAATAAAGAAAAAGAACGTGATGCTACTAAGCATACGAATATGAAGAAGCGAGCAAAAATATCAGATATTAGAAATTCTAAAACCAGATAAATATAGGTTAGTAGATGGCCCAGCCAGAGTTAAAATTAAATACAGGAATTAAGCAGACCATGAGTATGGAAAAACGTCTAGATAAAATAGAGTCAAAGATAGATAAGTTAGCCGATGCCATGGTTAGTATAGCAAGGGCAGAAGAAAAATTACATGTAATGGAAGAAAAATATAACCATTCATATGATAGAATGAACCGATTCAGTCAAAAACTGGATGATATAGAAAATAAAGTAACCACCAACGCTCAAACGGTTGGCGTAATCAATAAGCTGTTCTGGGTAGCTATCATAGCTGCAGCTGGAGCATACGCAGCCCAACTTTGGATGTAAAGGAGACAAAACATGAGCAATGAAATCATGCGTAAGTTGGCTGACGCTTATAAACAAGTCAACGAAAAGAAGAAAAAACTTGATCCTGTAGATAAGGACGAGTTAAAAGGATCTCATGACGATCGTGACGATAAAGATATTGATAACGATGGAGATGCTGATAACTCTGATGAGTTTCTTCACAAGAAAAGAAAAGCAATTTCTAAAAATGTGAAGAAAGGCAAAAAGGGTGAAGAAGAAGTAGTTATGAATCCTAAAATTGGTAAAGAAGATGCCAAAAAAACAGATGCTATGGAAGAAACATTACCACCTGTATATGCTAGGATTCTTGAGAAAAGAAAGCATGGCAAAGAAGGCACTCCACCAGAAGATTGGAATGAAAAGGAGAAAAATAATAAAGGGGCTATGGATATGAAAGCTGATATGAAAGCTGGAAATCCTATTATAGTTGATAACCCTGAATCTAAAAAGATTGATAGTCCAAGTAAAAAAGCTCCTTTGAGAAAGGGAGATAATCCACAATCTGATAAAATACAAATCCCAGCTGATACTACAAAAGCTGGATAAGAAAGGATAGAATAATTATGGCTATAAAACCTCCTGCATGGTGCAGCTTCGCAGTTCCTACTCAAAGAGGATGGGAAGACCCTCATAGTGGTGAATTATTAGTTTCGTCTAGACATAGTCAAGATCAAATAAATGAATGGCATGGTATACCTACTTCTACGCCTATGAAAGAAGCAGCAGCTGTCGAACCTGAATTATTGATAGAAGAAGGTGAAGATGATGATTTAGGATCTATGGGCCCTGACTTAGAAAATATGACTAAAAAAGAATTAGAGGCTCTAGGTAGAGAACATGGCGTTGAGTTAGATAGACGCAAATCTAAAGTAGATTTAGTTGAAGAACTTAAAGAATTAGGTGTTGATTAAACTGTCTAAATAAAGTAAAATACTTTAGGATGACAAATGCAATTATTTGATACTTTAACTGACGAAAATATATTATTATATGCCGCGAAATTTTATTATAAACCTAATTGCGTTGACGCAGAAGAATTTTATAATGATATAAAACGATTTATGTACCTAAAAAGATTATTCAATAGGTATGATAAAACGGGTGAATTATCTGAAAGACTTATATTAAATCATTTAATAGTCATATTTAATGTATTTGATATCAAACCGAGTCTTAAGATGTTAGAGTATCATATAGACAATAAGTATTGGTATATTTTAAAACCATTTTTGATCTATTTAAAATATATTAAAAATGAGGAATATACTAACATAGAAATGGATAAAGAAGTTGTAAGCAGATTAAGGAAAATTTAAATGGGTATATTAAAACGCGCAGGTGATCTAGTATATACCTTTCGCTTTCTTCGATTGCTAACAACGCCCTTTGAAGAGACTGAAGCTTTTAAAAAGGGTATAATAGATAAAGATGGAAAAAGGAGAAAAGAATTTACATTAAATACTATGGATAATAGAGATGCTTACGGTGATTATTATACTCCGTTTCATAGATTAGTATTTAATGTAAAAAAGATAATGGCTAAAGCTCCAGGCGGAGGTTCTAGACTCGCTTCATATGCTGCAGCACTATATCTTTTAAAAGAACAATTTGGCATATCTGATACAAAGATTAAACAAGGTATGTCAGAATTAGGAATAGATCCATTAGATTTTTTAGAAGAAAAGTCTAGTTGGTTTATATTAGAGAATGATAAATTGGCACCAGGAACTTATAAAGTATTAGAAAGTAAACTATTGAATTCGACATTAGATGAAATTGTAAGACCAAGAGATAGAATTCGTATCGATGAAGATTGTTTTCCAATAAGTGATGTTTTTGGGTTAAATATATATAAAGCAACGCATATAAAAACAAATCAACCTGTTTATGTTACTGTAGGAGAATTAGCAAGATGAAGCAGTCATTTAAATCTTATGTAGAAGATGTTAAAGATCTACCAAAAGATAAGCAACGGGCGTTACAGAAAGCAGCATCTTCAGCTAAGAAAACTGTGACATTACCGGGTCCTGGAGGATCACGATATACAATGAAAAAGAAAGGTGATGCTTGGAAAAAGCAAGAAGAGGGTACAGGACTTTCAAGAGATACATTAAGTAGTTATTCAGCCAAAGCTTCTGATGCCAGGCTTCATAAAAAACTTCCAATTAAAAAAGTTGATAATAGATATTCAGGAGTATCCAAAGCTTCTAAACATCTAGATGATTATAATAGTGGTAAGATAAAAGCCAAAGAAGGTAAAGCTTATGGCCCAACTGGAATCGCTTATTCAACAGATGGTGTTGAACGAATGAAAAAGAAAAGCGGACATGATCCGAAGCATGTTAAACAAGCTATTGGAATTGCATCAGACCCTAGATATAAACAAGGTAATATGACCGGCGCTGTTAAGGCTATGAATAAACTTTCACCAGGTATTCATAATCATAAACAAGTAGCTGCAGTTCTTAAAAGACAAAATGAATCTATGGATGATGAACATTTAAAGAATGCTCAAGCTGCCTATGATAAACATAAAGATGTATTAGGTGGTATCTTTAAAAAGCATGGGTTTAAAAGACCTACTAAGGCTTCTCAAAATAGACAAAAAGAATTATCTAAAAAAGACCATAATAAACTAAAAAAATTAAAAGTTAAAATGGGTGAAGAGTGGAGACATAATGAATTAAAACTCTTAGAAGATCTTAAAGCATTAACTAAGAAACATAATATTCGAAATACTACTGAAGATGAAGAAGAATATATTAAACATGAAGGCCCAGATCATCATAAAGAAATGATGAATCATCATCAAAATGCATCAAATACGCATCAAAAAAATGGCCAAGATAAAGCTGCTAATGCACATGCAGCTGCTGCAGCCGCACATCACACAGCTATGAAAGCTTATAATAAAGTAAATCATTCTAGTACAGAATTTACTAAACATGATGAACATGCAATGGATGCAGGAGAAGCCGCACATGATCATACATCAAGAGCTATAAGAAGTTCTAAAGTGGCTTCAAAGGTATCTGAAGATTTATCTGAGTCAACTGAATTTGGTCAGACACGATGGGTTGCCGTAAATAGATTTGCTGGTAATAAACAAATGGGATCTGGTGTTCAAATGACGGGGCTAAATGGCCAAGGTAGGTCTACTATGGATCTCTTAAAGCAAAAAGGTGCTTACTGCCAATTCCCTGTAAAAGATATTCCTAAAGTTATTAAAATGCTCCAAAAAGTATATTCAGATAAAGCTAAACCTGAAGATGAATAAATAATAGATACGGAAGTATAATAGGAGGAATAATGGAAACATTAACCACAATAAAAAAATGGGCATCATCACTGGCTGAAGTCGGCGTAAGTCTTGCTGCTCTAGCAATCATCATAGAAGTTCTAGGGCTAGGTAATATGCCTTTTATGCCTCAAGGATTAAGTGTAGTTGATAATGTCTCTGCGATGCTAGCAAGCCTAGGATCTCAAGGTATTATGGGATTAATTGCTGTATGGGTCTTATGGGCTATATGGCAGAGAAAGGATGCTTAATTGCAAAAATTCTTACAATATGATTCTACAAAGAAGCAGGACGAGGGCACAGGCCTAAGTCCTGCTTTGATGAATAGATATAAAAAAGCTGCTATGCAAAGTAGCTATGTACATAATCAACGATATGGTAGAATAGCTACAACATCTGGTCTAGGCAAAAAATACAAAGATGATAAATTAAAAAAGCTTAAACAAACTATGGATAAAAGAGATAAAGGTTTAAATATGGCAGCTAAGAAAACAGGTGGCTATCACTATCAAAAAGAAGGTACCACTGTGGCAGGAGACTCTGGTCATCATAAAGCAGAATTTGAAAGACATGCTAAAAAGCAATTAGGTCATAACTCAATGGCTAATTCAGAAAAAGCTGCTAACGATGATAAAGTAATGGATTACCATGGAGATAAAGATGAACATCATTTTAGAAAAGCTCAACATCATGCAAATGAATATCATAAATTAACCGGTAAAAAAGTAACAATGCCTCCTAGGGCACATGAACACGAATTTCATGGTTATGACAACGTAACACACGGTAAATCGCATGGTTTGTCTAATGATGATCATTATGTTAAAGAAGCATTAGCTATAGCACCTTTGTTACCATATATTGCAACAGCAGCTGCTACAGCAAGTAGAATAAGCCCACAAACATATGCCCAATTGCCTTCAATGGCAATGAACAAAGCAAAGCAAGTAGGTAAGGCAGCAAAGACTACTTATAAGAAATTTAAAAATTATGTATCTGGTAAAAAAACCAATGAAGAAGCTATGACAACAGCCGATGCTGGTATACCACAAGATACAAAAAACATGGGTAAGACAAGATTGCCTATGCATATTCTTAGACGTAAACTTGGTGTTCCTATAAACGTCACAGATCGAAGACGTAAAAAAGATAAACCCCCAACAATTAGAAAGAAATTTAGAGCACAGACCTAATGGCTAGAATATATTTGACGATTATTATTATGGGTATTGTAGGTGGAGCAGGTTGGTTTGCTTATAATTACTATGTGACTACTCAAACTAGAATTGGAATACTAACAGCAAATAATGCTAAGTTAGAAACAGCTCAGAAACAAACTGCAGCTGAATTTGAACAATATAGAAATAAAGTTACAAAAGATATCGAAGAGTTTAAAGCAGAGTTAGTTAAACAACAAGAACTTAATAATGAACTCAACGATAATTTAAAGAAATCTGAAGAGGCTAATAAAGCTATAGCAAAACTATTAGCTAATACAGATATAATTAAAAATAGTCTTGCTGATCCAAAGGCAAGTGAGGATAAAATAAATGAAGAAGTTGATAACTTTTTCGGTGCTATTACTTGCGTTACTGATAATAAGTGCGTGCAGTCGAACCCCTGAGAAAGAAATAATAACAGTACCTACAGTAGTTGAAACACCTGAAATAGAAAAACCCACTATTCAGATTGTCCCAAGACCTAATCCTGTTATTATGAAAGACGCTGATATTGTTGTAATAACAGAATCTAATTTAGATGAAGTTATTGAACGTATCAAAGGTACACAGGGAGAATTTGTATTATATGCTTTAACAGCCTCAAGTTTTGAAGCACTTGCATTAAATTTAGAGCAAGTAAAAAGATTTATCGAGCAGCAAAATAATGTAATATTATATTATGAAAATAATATAAAAGATGACCAAAAAGCCCCGTGATAAAACTTTAAAAATCCTATATACTATATCTAAAAACAACAATCAGAAATTAAACGCAATTCAGCGCAGGAGATAATATGCTTAAAGTCGTTCCAAATAATAAAGACTGGGATACCAGAAATATAATGTCACAAACTAAATTTTATGAAGGGTATTCGAGGTGGGACGATGAAAAAGACAAGTATGAAACTTGGGAAGAATCTGTCTCTAGAGTTATGGATATGCATAGAGATTATTATGCAAAGAAGATGACTCCTGAACTATCTCAATTAATTGATGAAGCAGAACATTTATATAAACTAAAATATTCTCTAGGAGCTCAAAGAGCATTACAATTTGGTGGAGATCAATTACTTAAACACCAAATGAGAATGTATAACTGTACATCAACTTATGCTGATAGGCCACGGTTTTTTTCAGAATGTTTTTATGTTTTATTATGCGGAGCAGGCGCTGGATTCTCTGTTCAAAAACATCACGTTGCCAAACTTCCAACAATAGTAGAAAGAAAGAAGCAAGCCAAAGGATGGCAAGTAGAAGATAGTGTAGAAGGTTGGGCAGATGCATTGGGTGTATTATTATCTTCATACTTCACAAAGAATCAGCAATTTCCAGAGTTCTCAGGTCGTAAAGTATATTTTGATTTAAATGGTATTAGACCTAAAGGAGCAATGATCTCAGGTGGGTTTAAAGCTCCTGGACCTGAACCACTACGTAGAGCATTAGATAAGATAGAACATTTATTACAAGGAATAGTATTATCAGGTAGAGATAGATTAAAACCAATTGAAGTATATGATATTACTATGCATGCTGCTGATGCAGTATTAGCTGGTGGTGTAAGACGATCAGCAACTATATGTTTATTTTCCAAAGATGACGAGGAGATGTTAAATGCTAAGACCGGAAATTGGTTTATTGATAATCCTCAGCGTGGCCGTTCCAATAATAGCGCTGTTGTTGTTAGAGATGAATGCACAGAAGAAGAATTTAAAGTAATGATGAAATCAATAAAGGAATTCGGTGAACCCGGATTTTACTTTGTTGAATCTACAGAACATACTACTAATCCATGTGTTGAGATAGGAATGTATCCTCAAATAAATGGTAAGTCAGGTTGGCAAGGTTGCAATCTAACTGAAATCAATGGTGGTAAATGTACAAATAAAGAAGAGTTTTTTAAAGCTTGTAGAGCAGGTTCTATATTAGGAACACTTCAAGCTGGTTATACTGATTTTAAATATCTTGAAAATACTTCCAAGAAAATATTTGAAAGAGAAGCATTATTAGGAGTGTCTGTAACTGGGTGGATGAATAACCCAGATGTATTATTGGATGCTGAAATTCAACGGGAAGGAGCTGAAATTGTTAAAAAAATTAATAAAGAGGTTGCTGAGCTTATTGGAATCAATCCTGCGGCCAGGACCACGTGTGTTAAGCCTAGTGGAAACGCTTCGGTTTTATTGGAGACGGCTAGTGGTATCCACGCCGAGCATAGTCCTCGTTATCTACGCCATATTCAGTTAAATAAAGATACAGAAGTAGCACAATTAATTGCAAAGACTAATCCTTACATGGTTGAAGAGAGTGTGTGGTCTTCTAACAATACAGATTATTGTGTAGGATTTCCAATTATAACACCTGAAGGATCATTATATAGACAAGAATTATATGGAACTGATCTATTAGAAAAAGTAAAACTTGTCCAACAGAATTGGGTTGAAGCCGGGACTAATGTAGATCTCTGTGCCGATCCAACTGTTAGACATAATGTATCTAACACTGTAACTGTAATGCCGCATATGTGGCAAAAGGTAGAAAATTATGTATATGCTAATCGCCACTCATTCGCTGGAATATCTTTCTTATCTGGATCTGGAGATAAAGATTACGCTCAAGCTCCTATGACAGAAGTTTTATCAGAAGAACAAATAGTTACTAAATATGGTAAAGCAGCTTTATTTGCTTCTGGTTTAATAGTAGATACTCGTAAATCAGGGTTTAGAGATTTATGGGAAGCAACTATGTATGCTCAAATGGACGCAGAACATAGGGGGGAAATAAGTGACCTAAATAAAGAATGGATAAGAAGGTTTAATAAGTTTGCTGATAATTACTTTATGAAAGACGCGGTCGAATGTGCTAATTGTTTGAAAGATGTCTTTTTATTACATAAATGGACAAAGATTCAACAAAACATTGTGCCTATAGATTTTGTATCTCAATTAGATGAAAAAAGATTTACTGATATAGATACATTAGGTGCAGCCGCTTGTCAAGGTGGAGCCTGTGAAATAACTTTTTAGGAGGAGTTATGGAAGACAAGGAGTATTGGACGCAGTGTGTTGCTTGCGACACGGAAACACAAGTATTAGTAATCAATTCTAACGAAGACCCGTTATTTTGTCCAATGTGTGGCTCTTCAATGGAATTCGAAGAAGTAGAAGAGGAAGAAGATGAAGGATAGTATAGTAAACGATAAATTTAGCTGGGAACAGGCTACATGGTTCGCTAAACTATCTATGCATGCATATCAAGATGAGGAAGGATTTAAAAAAGGTATTAAACCAACCGGGTGGAAAGTAAAGTTCTTTGATTTTGGAGGAACTCAGGCTTATGCATTAGATGGTAAAAAGAATTTCATATTAGTATTCAGAGGAACTCAGCCAACTCAATGGGAAGATATAAAAGCTGATCTAAAGTTTAGAAAAGAACCATCTTTATCTTTAGGCGGTGATCCAGAAGGAAAAGTTCACAGAGGGTTTAAAGAAGCTCTTAATCATGTTTGGGGTGATATTAAAAAACATCTAGATGAATGTGATTATACAAATAAAAATGTAGTAATTACAGGTCATAGTTTAGGTGCAGCACTAGCTACATTAGTTGCTGGAAGATTAAATCAACCTGCGATATCTTTGTATACATATGGATCTCCTAGAGTAGGAAATACTAAATGGCATTCTTGTCAAAAATTTAAACATTATAGATTTAGAAATAATAATGATATTGTAACAAGAGTTCCACCTGCCTTTATGGGTTTTAAACATCATGGCGAATTAGAATATTTTGATTATAAAGAAATGGTTAATACAGGATCCGGTAATTGGTATATGTTTCGCAATTGGATGATGGGAGTATATAGATCATTAGTATCATTAAGAACTTGGGATAGTTTTAGTGATCATGATATATCAACCTACTATAAACTGTGTAAATCCCAGATGGTAGATAATGACTAAATAGATTCATGTGGTTATATAATGATAAAGAGTTTACAACAGCTCCCGAAGACTGTCAAGGTTTTGTTTATGAGATTACTGAATTATCAACAGGTAAGAAATACATTGGTAAGAAGTTTTTTTGGAAACCTAAGATACTTCCCAAAACAAAGAAACGTAAAAGACGTGTTAGAACTCGTGTGGAATCCGACTGGATGGATTACTACGGTAGCAGTGAAACCGTCCGTAGAATCGCGTTAAATGAGGGCTATAGCGCCTTTAAACGCGAGATATTACGATTATGTAAGACTAAAGGTGAATGTAGCTACTATGAAGCAAAGCTACAATTTGAAAACGATGTATTATTAAAAGATGAATATTATAACGAATTTATTGGATGTAAAATACATTCTAAGCATTTAACGGGTTGACATTATTTTAAAAGTGTGGTATAATTATATTATGATTTGACCGACGGGTCGAATAGTGAAGTGCAAGGAAACGCGTCTTACCAAGAGGCGTAACTTGATTGTTCAGGCGTGGTAGCCAGGTTCAAAGTCTAGCGACTAAGAATCACATCGCTCTCCCGAGCGGGAACAAGTTCTAGTAGGTTAGAGAATGGTATCTCGGTCGAACTAGTTGGAGGTGAACCCAAGTCCTCCCTTCACATTTTAATTATGAGGATAGTATGATATTAATAGATTATAATGCAATTGCAATTGGGAATGTAATTACCCAGAAATTAGATATAGATGAAGATCTTGTTAGACATATGATTCTTAATAGTCTAAGAATGCATCGTGTTAAACATAAAGATAAGTTTGGTGAATTAGTTATATGTTCTGATGGCCCCCATAATTGGAGAAAAGATTTCTTCCCTCCTTATAAATTTAAAAGAAAAGATGCCCGTAAAGAATCTAAATTTGATTGGAATGAATTATTTCGAATTACTAATATGGTATTTGAAGAGCTACAAGAGAGTTTTCCTTATAAAGTAATATGGCATGATAGAGCTGAAGCAGATGATGTAATAGCAGCTATAGTAGAAACTACACAAGAATTTGGTCAGGGGGAAGACGTATTAATTATATCAGCCGATAAAGACTTTGCCCAATTACAAAAATATAATAATGTGTCTCAATGGTCTCATATGCAAAAGAAATGGATTAAAGAAGAAAGACCTCTTAGACAATTACAAGAATTGATTATGAAAGGTGATACCTCAGATGGTGTTCCTAATGTTTTATCTAATGATGATTGTTTTGTAGAAGGTGTTAGACAGACCCCTTTAAGACAAAAGAATTTAGATGAAATGATTAATCGATTGTCAGAAGTTACTGCTAATCTAACTAATACTCCTGAATGGTATCGTAACTATCTTAGAAATAAAAAATTAATAGACTTATCAGAGACTCCAAAAGACATTAAATCTGATATTATAAATAATTTTATGACACAGGATAAGTGGAATAATAAAAGTAAAGTATTTCCTTATCTTGTTGAAAAACGTTGTCGTAGATTATTAGAAGATGTAAGGGACTTTATATAATGGTTAATAAAACTACATATCAAACTTATGAAATTTTAGATAAAGTATCTAAAGCTAAAACTAAAAAAGAAAAAATTAAATTGCTTCAAGCACAAAAAGATAATTGGGCTTTAAAAGATATTCTGCGAGGATCTTTTGATGACGCAGTACAATGGAATTTACCGCAAGGTAAAGTTCCATATGAACCAGCACCAGAAGATACTCACCCATCTAATTGGTCACAACATAATCGTAAACTAGCTAATTTTGTAAAAGGTGGTCCTGGAACTAGAATGAAAGTTTTCGAAAGAGAAAAAATGTTTTTAGATATTTTAGAAAGTATTCATCCTAGAGATGCAGAACTAATTGAACAAATGATAAATAAAAAGTTAGAAGTAAAAGGTATTACTAAAAATTTAATTAAAGAAGCATATCCGGATTTAATATTAAAATAATGCCTACTTATAAGTTAAGAAATAAATCCACAAAAGAAAACTTCGAGGTATTCTGCACTTATGCTGAGTTACAAGAAAAACTTAAAGCAGATCCTGAGTTAGTCCACATGCTTTCCACTCCACAATTTGTAACTCAAACTGGTATGACTATTAATAAAACTAGTGATGGTTGGAAAGATGTATTAAGTAAAGTAAAGAAAAGTTCTGCAAAGAACAACACTATAAACAATTAGGAGTAATAAATGGCTTTTAAATTATCAAGTAGATCTAAAGGAAAGCTCGAAGGAGTTCATCCTGATATGGTGAAAGTTGTCGAAACTGCCATAGGCCTAACGAAAATCGACTTCGGCGTTACATATGGGGTGAGAACAAAAGCCGAGCAGGAGAAGCTCGTAGCATCTGGTAGATCACAAACTATGAAATCAAAACACTTAATTCAAGACTCTGGTTATTCACATGCAGTAGATGTTGTCGCATATGATGGATCAGATGTTGTTTGGGAAATTAATGTATATGATGATATTTGTGACGCATTTAAAACTGCAGCTGAAAAACATGGTGTAGCAATTAAATGGGGAGCAGCTTGGTCAGAAGGTGATATTAGATCTTATCCCGGAACTGCAGAAGATGCTATGATGAAATATGTTGATTTGAGGAGAAGTCAAGGTCGTAGGCCTTTTATAGATGGTCCACACTTTGAGTTAATGTAATGGCAAAATATAATCGATTTGATTCTCGAAATAAGAAAACTGATCGACATAAAAAATTAGATCAAGTAAAGATATCGAAGATACGTGATGTAAAAAAAGATGAACCACAACCCTATAGAATCAAATACTTCAGTAGCAAACAAACCTGATTTTGTTTACATATACGAAGTTGATAGGCATCTAGAGCATAAGCAAAGACTTTTAAAATATGTAAAAAAATATATTTCAGAGAAAAAGGATAAAGCATATTCACCTGAGGGGTATGCTTTTGATTATAAACAGGTACCTGGAGGGAAGCCAGAGTATCTAGAATATTTAAGAGATGTTGTTTGGCCATATATTAGTGATGTTGCTGATATATTTTATAGTTTTGCACCAAAGGTTCATGCTCCATGGTTTCAACAATATACTCAAAGTACAAGTCATGGATGGCACAATCATCCAGGGTCAGATTTTGCTTGTGTATACTTAGCGGAATGCCCTGACCCAGAAGAGGCTACAGAATTTTATGGTTATGGTAATTTTGGTGCAAAGGAGGGGAATATAATAATATTTCCTTCTTTCTTAATTCATAGATCACCACCAATAAAAAGTAACCATAGAAAAACTATATTTGCTTTTAACTTTAGGACAGTTTATGACAAATCGAAAGACAAAATGCTTAACCATATTTGAACTTTTAAATAAAAGGTATGAATATGAAACCTTAGTCTCTGCTCGTAAAGGATTTAATCTACCTAGTTTACACGGTGATCTTGATAGTTTAAAATACTTTATAAATAATGGCTATAAGAGCAATAGATTTCGAAAGAACTATAAAAAAGCTCTTGAACTAGCAAGAGAAATAGTTGAATCATATGATGGATCTATGGCAAATATGGATTGCAGATTGGAGAGATAATCACGGCGAAGATACCATACGCTGGAAAACAACTGTAGGTATAGGAGATAGTTTATACGGTTTTAACATAGCCTATATGAGAGCATTTGTCAACCAAAAACCGACTAACTTAGAATTTCATTATCATTTCCCAAAAAATTATTATTATCATTATGAAGATCCAGAATCTGTTGATGCTAGGGCTAAGTATGCCCTTAATAGATATATGTGGAAGGATATTGTTAATGTTACACATGTTTATAATTCAACTGACTTCCAACTATATAATAAAAAATATTATGGTGTAAAAAGAGTAAAAGAATCTGACCTATATAGATTTTGGTCTTTTGATCCTAGAATCGATACCACGCCTATTAATAATAAAATAGTATTATGGCGACCTACTTTTAATGGTGAACAGCAAATTAATGGACCTGGTAAATTTATATTATTAGGTCATGAATGGCAAAGATTAATAGATCGTTTGAAAGACTTTGGATTTGATGTAATTGAAATCGACTATAGAACACCTATAAGTGAAGTTTTTTATCATATAAGAACATGCGAATGTATTATAAGTTATGAGGGTATGTGGCATTATGTAGCTAAAAATTTCTTTAAACCACATATTGTTATTAGTGATGCTAGTATAACAAAATGGCATACCCCACATGCATTAAGACTTACAAATTTTTTTATAGATAGTGACTTAAAAAAAATACATTATTATATTAGATCAGCAGAGGAAAAAGCTTATAATTATAAACAACTATTTTTAAAATTTATAAATGGCTGGTAAATGCAAATAGACAGAGCAGTAATAGAAATTAATGGTGGGTGTAATTATACATGTAAGATGTGTCCTCAAACTACTCCTGAAGGTAAAACAGGAGCGAGAGGTAAACATTGGACTGGCAGAATGTCTCTATCTGAATTTGAAAGATATGTTGCAGAGTGTGCAGAATACGGATTAAATGTTGTTAATTTAGATGGATCTGGTGAAGCTACTGTTTTACCTCTTCTACCTGAATATATTTCAATAGTCAAAAAATATAATGCTAAAACGGTTATATTCTCTAATGGTATGAGAATGTTTGGATCATTTATGGAAGAATGTGTAGATGCTGGTTTAGATTTTTTCAGATTTAGTATAATAGGATATGACTATGATACTTATAGTAAATGGATGAATAGTAAACATTTCTATAGAGTAATTAGTAATTTACATGAAATGAAAAGATATGTAGTAAAAAAGAAATCAGATTGTGTAGTAGCAACCTATCATTTAATATTAGATAATAACAACATAGATTACGAAGTAGAAAGATATAAAAGAATAGTTGATTCATCTAGAGCTGTAACAGAAATATGGAAGATGCATAACTGGAGCGGAGTATATGACCCAGAATACGATCGTAAAGGAAATAAAAAAACTTGTGGAAGACCTTTCTCTCCTGACCTTGTTATTAGAGCTGGTGGCTTGCATGGTTCCACTGGCGCTATTCATCCTTGTTGTCAAGTATTGGGACGTGATGATGAAGCTGTTTTAGGTCATGGTTCTGAAAATACTTTAAAGGAAATATGGTATGGAGATAAATATACACAATTAAGAAATCAACATAAATCTGGAGAATTTCCTAGTTTTTGTGCTGATTGCGATTTTTTAGTTGACGATCCTGAAGTTTTAGTGTATACTAATCATGATCGAAAAAACTATAAGATGTATGGAACAAAATTTAGTCTGGAAGATTATAGATGAGTCAAAATCTAATTATAAACAGAGCCGATACGCTTCAACTTGATAAAGATATTCCGCTATACTATGTTTTTCACCCTGAAAAGGATATAGAAGATTATCCTGGTACAATAGATAGTATTCGAGCTCAGGGATTTTTTAATATAAAAGAAATACCACATGTTGTAAGGCAAGAAATAGAAGCAAAGAGATATGATTTTGAACCTTATGTAAACGATATTGGAGTTTTTAAAGATCCTGATAGATTTATAACAGAGTGGTATACATTCATTAGTATTTTAAAAAAGATCAGAGCAAGTAAAAAAGATAGTATCATTACTAAATTAGGCTCTAAGCCAAATAGAGGTGAAATACGTACAATTCCATCACCTGTAGATTTGGTAAAAAAGAAGTTTTGGATTATTGGGTTCGACAGAGCGTGGAGAGAACCTGCTGCCACCGTTGGACTTTATATGCAACATCGAATTGCTAATCAATGGATAGCAGAATTATGTCCAAAAGAAAAACCAGATCATAAACCATTTGATAGGCCTGTTGACAAATGGGTACAATTAAAATGGTATGAATATATTGAAAATGAATTAGGAGATATAAGTATGCAACGCAGGCTTCATACTGGATTGAGATCTAATTTTTTTATGTTTAAGTATCGCCGTGAAGACTCCAAAGAAATATCCTAAAATTTATATGATAGTGATGAAAGATCATCCTATCTCCCAAATGTATCAAAAATTGGTAATGTCTTCGTGGGAAGGTTATAAAGTTTATCTTTTTAATGCCACTACACCTAAAGATTTAATATATGAAAAGAAATTAGAATTTGGATTGAAACAAAGACAAAGACCATTTACTGATACTGAAAAGGCAGTGTGGTATAGTCATTTTAAATTATGGGTTAAATGTTTAAATCAAGGACCGTTAATAGTTTTAGAACATGATTCTAAATTAAAAAAACCTTTACCAGATATGTCTAAAGAAGGATATAAATTTTTATCATATATGGATAGAGATTTTGGTACAACTGGTAATCATATAAGTGTTGGATCAGGATATTATATAACACCTAATGCAGCTGAAAGATTAATATCATATGCTGTAAGTAAACCCATAAACGTTAATAGTGATGGTCATATAGCTAATATACTTAACTATAAGAAACAAAAAGCTATGAATGATTATTGGTATATTGAACAGATTAATATTGATGGTCTAAATACTATAGACCATAAAAATAAATATAGAAATTTTATTGGACAAGATTATGAAAAACTTGATTTATCAATACTACCTTCCATATGAAGCCTTTGATGCAGATATAGGTGGTATAGAAATGCCTGAATGGGCCCATTCAGGATCTAGATCTTGCCAAGCCTATGCTAAGCACTGTAATGCAGAATATGAATTAAATCATACTAGATATTTCGAACATTTAGATCCTAGATTAGATTCCCTTAGAGTTATATACGACCCATACTTTGATCAATTCGATAAAGTTCTTAGTATTGATTTAGATATGCTTATTGCTACTAGAGACAATATATTTGATCTTGATATAGAAGATGTAGCTATGGTTCATGAATTAGGATTGCATACTTCTACATCTGGTGGTTGGTTACGTAAAGTAATGGACTCTAAATTATCACAAAGAGGAATTATAGCTTACGGTAAACACTTATTTGGACCAGGCTGGATGTTTCCCCGATCTAAATTATATCCAAAAGAAAGATTTAGATATCTAAATGGTGGGTTGCAATTATGGTCTAAAGCTGGTAGGCTAAAAGCCAGAGAGCATTTTAAATCAGTAGATAATTATGTTTTACATACAAGATATACAGAACAGATGTATATAAACCTTCAACTGTCTCAACCGATATTTAAAGTCACAGAATTAGATACTTCGTGGAATAGGAATTCGGCATACCAATGGAAAGATACTCCAGACGGTAAAATAAACCATTTCCTAGCCAGAGCAAAATTTACTATGCCTAAATTAGAGCAAATCTATTATCATCTACTTCAGCCAAGGGAATAATATATGGCAAGATACTTAGAAATAGCCGCAAAAAATAAAAGAGGATTAAATTGGGATGCAGTAAGAGATGAACCCCATCCAGGAGTTATGGTATATGACATGACTAAACTTCCTATGAAAGGTGTTGTTGATAACACTTATAATGGTGTATATAATGAACATTTTATAGAACATCTTACTAAAGAAGAAGGTATTAATTTCTTAAAAGAAATGTTGCGTATTATGCAACCTGGTGGTATAATAAGAACAGTATGGCCTCCAATGGATTTTGTAGATTATCTTAGAACTGACGAAGATTTAACTAATCATAAATTTGTTCAAGCCTATTATAATTTTTATGTTGTTAGACATAATTTTGCACCGCCAGGTAATGAAGACAAATCTTTACAAGAACAATGTGCTCTAGGATTATTATATCAAAATGGAGAACATAAACATTTATGGTACAAACAAGAATTAATGGATCAATTAAAGGAGATAGGTTATTATGGAATTAGAAGTATGGCATATGGTGCTAGTATTGTTCCTGAGTTCCGTAATATTGATACTCCGGGGGAAATAAGAATGTTACATTCTGCTGTAGTTGAAGCTATGAAACCATGGTAAGTATTATAGTTGATTATTATAATGATAATCAGAAATTTGATTATTTCTGGTCACCCTTAATTCATAAACATCATGAAACTGAATTTATATTTGTAGATAATGAATCCTCGATTCCTTTAAAAGAAATAAGTCCAAAATTAGCTAATTTAAAAATATTTAATATACCTCATAATAAAAATAATAAAGTAGTACAAATCTTTGGAGCAAGACAAGCATCAAATAATTTAATATTCATTACAACAATTAATTATATACCAACATATCAAACTATGATATTACTACAGGGATTAAACGACAATACTATACTTTTACCGCATATACATAATACTAACAACGTAAGTAGTTCTTTTTCTGCACAGAAAACAAATTTCTTAAAAAGTTTAACTATTCAAAGTTATATTAAGACATATAAACCTACTATTTACTCTAAGTGCGGTGTATATGATATAACTAAGGAGACTTAATGAAAGTATTAATTACCGGCATGGCAGGATTTATTGGCATGCACACAGCCATAAAATTTAAAGAATTAGGATATAATGTTTCCGGATTAGATAATTTTAATCCATACTATGACCCTAGTTTAAAACGTGCACGTGCTCAAAATTTATTAAAAAATCATAATATTTTAACTACTGAAGTAGATATAAAAAATAAAAAGCTTTTGGAGCATTTTATATTTGGAGCTCGACCTGATATAGTTATTCATTTAGCCGCTATGGCAGGTGTTAGATATTCCATGGATAACCCACAAGAATATATTGATAATAATGTAACAGGAACATTAAATCTTATACATGCCTGTGAAGAAACTGGAGTTAATAGAGTAGTATATGCTTCTACCTCTTGCACTATGCATGGCAATCCTTTACCTTGGAATGAGCAAGATAAATTAGGGCATCAATTAAGTCCTTATGGATATACTAAACAATTAAATGAACATATGTTTCATATATCTAAAATACCAAATACTACTGGTTTAAGATTCTTTACTGTTTATGGACCATGGGGAAGACCGGATATGGCTCTCTTTACTTTTACAAATAATATATTAAAGAATGAACCAATTGAAGTATTTAATAATGGTGATATGAAAAGAGATTTTACATACGTAGATGATATAGTAGAAGGTATTGTTATAGCAAGTGATCATGAAGAATCTAATAGAGAAATTTTTAATATTGGTAATGGTACTCAAGTTCAACTTATGGATTTTATAAAAGAGATCGAAACTAATTTAGGTAAAGAATCTATAAAAGAATTTAAACCTAAGCATCCAGCAGATGCTAAAGAAACCTGGTCTGATTGCACTAAATTGAGAGAATTAGGATATGAAGCTAAAACTCCAGTAAGTGAAGGCGTTAAACAATTTATTCAGTGGTATAGAAATTATTATGGGAGAAATATATGAAAACTATAATATATCAATACAGAGATGGTGAAGAAACAAGTGAAAGTGAATATAGTGTTCGATGCATGAAAGAATATGCTGATAGAATAGGATCTGAATATCTATATGAACATAATCCTAAATTTGTAACCAATCTCGGTTCTTTTTCTTCTCATTATGGTTCTTTTAAACCAATTTATACAGATATGTTTCATGAATATGATTATGTAATGTATGCAGATACTGATGTATTCCCAGTAGATGGATTAACAGAAAATATATTCGATCAATTTAAAGATACTGATATAGAACTAGGAATCTGTGAAGAACATAATGCTCCAGAAGTAAGAACTAAACATACTATCGCTGGTATTAATAATGAACGTGATGAGGTATGGGTGAAGAGAATAGAAGGTCTTTATAATGTTAAATTGCCTAGAACCGAAAACAACTTACCTAAAGTTTATAATTCAGGCGTAGTTGTATATTCTAATTACGGTCTAAAGAAAGCAAAATATAAATTTCTTAAATTTGAATTATATCAGCAATTAATTGAAGGCGCTGGTCTTCCAGCTTTCTATACATGTGATCAACCATATTTACATGCGATGTTAGAAATAGCGAAGATGAAATGGATTACTATGGATTATAAATGGAATAGTTCAGTTCATTATCAACCCGGAACAAAAGAACCTAGACCTGTTGTTGATCTAAGAGACAATGCTAACTTTGTTCATGTGCAATTAGCAGGAGCAAATAATTTTGATGTATCAAAAATAACTAAAGTAGTTAACTTACCTGTGGAGGAATGGAATGAGTAATGGTGATGAAATGGATAGTGATAGCTGGAGAAGATTACATAGATTATACTTATCTGATTATGACGAAGAAGATATAAAAAATGATGCTTATGATATATCTTATATTCATGAAGAAATTATAACTAAATTAGGAGAGTTGATAAAAGGCGGGGCTACCCCGATGCAAGTGGCAGGCGTATGTCAAGCTATAGCTGCTCAATTATATAAAAAATATCTTTCCACAGAAGAATTCGTAGAGCTAATTGATATGGTAATGGAATCTGCATTAGGAACAGAAGATAATAGAGTTTTACATTAGTGAAAAATATAATTATACAACATTGGAATGGTCCTAGAAAGGATTGGGATTTAGCAGCTGAAAAGAGTATGCGAATGTATGCTGATAAATGTAATGCTGAATATAAATTTTTAACAAAAGATCCTTATCCTGGTTATCCTAATTTCTTCCAAAAGATTTATATTATAGATGAAATATGGGATGAATATGATGACGTATTAATGTTAGACATTGATATGGTAGCTACAAAAAACTTTGATAATATATTTAATTATGAAGGGATCGGTCGTCTTCATTATAAGGGAATGGCTTCCTTAAATGGTAGTAGAACAGGTTCTGAAAATCCAAAGATATATATTAAAGGAGCTCCAATATTTTTTGGAAATTGTGTTAAACTTAATAAAGAAGAAAGAATAGCATTAAGACAGGATTTTGACCCTGCTTTCTTTTTACAACATAAAACTAATGCCAAGTATTCTTTAGTTGATGAAGCTGTATTATCATATCTCATTCATACAACCGGTGCTCTAGAAAATAAAAAAACATTAGAACTTCCTCATGATAGATTTTGTGATCTACCAGAAGAAGCTCATTCACAAGCATCATTACTTCATTTTTGTGGAGGTCGTAAGGATAACATTATTGCTTATGTGAAAAAGACCTACGGAGAAATATTTTGAAAAATTTAATTATTCAACATTATGTTGTCGGGAAACCTGGACTTGATCCTAATCGAAAGTTTGAGGGTGAACTACCCATGCTTGTAAATGCAAGTAGTAGAAATGTTCAAGCATATGCTAAAAGATTTAATGCTGATTATAAAATGCTAGATGGAACTCCCTTTAGAAATAACTTATCATATAAATGCCAGAAATGCGCTATTATAAACGCCGAATACGATGAGTATGATGTAGTAATAGCCTTAGATACAGATGTATTCTTTACTAAGAATTGCAATGAAAATATATTTTTAGAAAAAGGTATTGGGTATATGGGAGCAGTTCAAGAAAGACAAATACCAATGATCTCTCAACAATTTTTAGGAGCTGCTTCTACACAAACATCTTTTTGGTCTGGGGCAGTTTATATAATGGACAGAGCCTTGAGAAAAAAACTTAGAGGTATATTAGAATCAAGCCCTTCTATGGAAAACATAATGAAAAAATTTGATGTGGCTAATGTATGGGATGAAGGTATTTTTCATTCGTTATGCTTTCAAGCAGGTGTTGGAAAAGTATCTATAGATCAAAAATGGAACTATGATAACTACTTGCCTAATCCTGAAAAATGTAATATAATACATGTAAGGCATAAACCTAAAACCAGAGATGAAAATTATCTTGATCTAGTTGATAATGGAATCATATAAATATACAAAAAGGATTACAAATGGCTGACTCAGATTCATTTTACGACGTAGCATCTAAGGAAATTTCCGGTGGGCAAAAGGATGAAAACAATCCTGGTATTGATGCTATGCAAAGCCAAAATTTTAAAATCCAACCAGAAGTGTTTTGTGGGATTATTACACTTATAAATGATACGGCAAGTTTAGCAGCTGCAAGAGCTGCTGTTGATTCTATAAGAAAATATAATAGTGTATTAATGCCTATGATAATCCCAGCAGTTACTCCAGAAACTCTAGATGCGGAATTAGGATCTTTTCGAAAAACTATTAAAGATTGGACATATCCTCACAAGCCTGGTGATTCAAGAATTGATATAAAATCTGGAATGACATTATCTGCATACAATGCTAAAGATTATTTAAAAGTTGTATCATGTATGGTATCTCATATGAAATGTTGGAGAATGTCTCTTATGTTAAATACTACAGTTGTAGTTTTAGAACATGATGCTATTTTTACTAAAAAGTTTGATTTATTTAATGATTTTTATGGTAGTGGAAGAGATACTAGTATAATACAACTAAACAATCCTTTAGGTGCTACAAGAAAATCACAAACATTTTATGATGGCCTTCAATTGCAATTAACTGAAACAGGAAATGACAATGAAGTAAAAGAAGGTTATACAAGACTATTAGATGCTCCATGGGTAGATACTGATAGAGTTTCTCCACAAGGCCTTGCTGGTAACTCTGCATACGTAATGAATCCAGGTCCTGCTTTTAAATTATTTAAGCTTATAGATGAACATGGGCTATGGCCAAATGATGCGATTATGTGTAAGCAATTATTAGGTGAGGGTATATTAAAAGTAGCGTATCCTCATTATACTAAATTACAAGGAGTTGCTTCTACAACACAAGGTTAATCATGAAACATTTTGTTATTACTATTATTGATAATGATCAATCTCATTTTGCTGCTGATAAATGCGTAGCGTCTGGAAAAAAATTCGGACTAGAAATAGATTATTATCAAGCTTTCACCCCACATACTTGTTTTGATTTTATAGAAGAACATAAAATTAATACAGATCGATTTGAAAACAGTAAGTTTTCTAGAGAAGATAATGCAAGAGCAGCTTTTTGTTCTCATTTATCTTTATGGATGTATAGTGCTCAATCAGGAGAAGAAGTTACTATATTTGAACATGATGCTGTTATTATGGATTACTTACCAGAGATAGATCATAACGGATGTATTTCATTTGGTAAACCCTCTTATGGCCAATGGTTTGTACCACCTAATATTGGACGAAATAGATTAGTATCTAAAAGATACTTTCCTGGTGCTCATGCATATAGAATAAAACCTAAAGCAGCGCAGGTAATGGTGGATACAGCAATTCTCAGAGGAGCTCCTACTGATGTATTTCTAAACATAGAAACATTTCCATTTTTAGAAGAATACTATCCTTGGCCGGTAGAAGTAAGAGAAACTTTTTCAACTATTCAAAAAGAGGAAGGATGTAAAGCGAAACATATGTATAATGAAAACTATATTATTGAGGAGGTGTAATGACAGTCGCAGTCGTATGTGTTCATTGGGGCACTAAATTCCCATTAGATTATGTTTATAATTTAAAAGCAATGGTAGAACGTAATACTACTATTGATCACAAATTTATATGCTATTCTGATAAAACAATTCCAGGAATAGATACAAAAATATTAAGACCTGGTTATGAAGGATGGTGGAATAAACTACAAATATTTGATGCAGCGCAAAAGTCTGCTGATAGAGTCGTTTATTTTGATTTAGATACATTAATTGTAAATAATATAGATTGGTTATTAGAATATAATAAATGGTTTATGGGCATAGAAGATGTAGGAGCTGTTAATAAACACCAACCTCATTTAAAAAACGTTTTACAATCAGGAGTTATGGCATGGGATTTTAATGTAATGTCTCATGTTTGGAATGAGTTTGTTTTATCTTATGATAGAGCTATTGATACATATAGAGGAGATGGAGAATATCTATCATCAATTATAAATCCTTATCAAAGACATTTATTACAACATGAATTTCCAGGCAAGTTAAAATCATATAAGTATCAAGTATATCCAGGACCTCCAGATGAAGAAACAGCTATTATATGTTTCCATGGAAGACCTAGTATAGAACAAGCCTTAGTCGAATCAATAACAACACCGATGGCTACGTATGATCCTCAATCATGGATAAGAAATTATTGGAGAAAATAATACATGAGTAAAGTAGCTCATATTATAGGTAATGGAGATCAAGTACAATTGTATAGACCTACTAAGGGTTTGCATATTGCTTGTAATCAACCTCCTTTTCATTTAAATTTTTATACAACCTGTATAGTTGATTTTAAAATGTGTGCTGCCTTAACTAGTGGTGAAGTACAAATACCATATGATTGGACTTTAGGATTTAGACCTAAAAGTTGGTATGATCAAAATAAAGGTAATTTTAAAATGCGTTTTGGTCATAAGATAAAAGAGTTTTATACTATATTGCCTAAGTATGCAATGATAAAAGGAGAGCATGTTGGCCAAGGATATACTAATTTTAATTGCGGTCACATGGCTGCGCACTATGCAGCGAATAAATTAAGATGTGATGAAATTCATTTATATGGATTTGATAGTCTATTTGATATGAATCTAAGAAGCTATACTGATTTAGTTTTAAGTTCTGATAGAGGAGCAACTAATAATGTTAGATTAAATGATAGATGGCGTCCTATATGGCAAGGCATATTTAATGAATTTGAAAATGTTCAGTGGGTATTATATCATATTCATAAAGATATAAAATTCCCAATCCCAAAAAATGTTGAAATCAAAGTAAAAAAAGGTTGACATTTCAAAAAAACTGTTATATAATATTTGTATGATAGTTGAATTTGAGAATATTAAACGTAAAAAAACACAAGATTTTATCTGTGATATTTTATACTTTGGTAAAGAGAAACTTTTTCCTAGACATAAAAACGTTTTTATAAATATTAAACGAGTATACAACCAAGGAACTCTAGCCGATGTATTCGAATACGATGATCGCGAGTTCCACATGCGCTATGATGGCACCCTTTCCCCCTCAGAAATTGTTACAACATTATTACACGAAATGGTTCATGTCAAACAATATCTGAAAGGTGAGATGCCTGATCAGTTTGATTATAAAACTATGAAGGAGTATTATAATCTACCGCATGAGAAAGAGGCGTATATAAGAGAAGAAGAATTAACGGAGGAATACTATGCAGAGCAATTATGATAAGGTAGCTCAAGATAAAATAGACAGTAATATTAATTTAACTGTTCCGTGGTATCTTATGGCCGCTTGGGCATATTATGAAGATGATGATCCAATATTATCAGATTTTTATTTTGATAACCTAGCTAGAAAAATAATGACCCATTGGGATAAAATAGAACATATGCATAAAGATTTTATTTCTAAAGATGATTTAGAAGCAGGAACTTTCTTGGGTAAATACCCTAGTAGAGTAAAAGGTGCAGTTAAAACTTTAAGGAGTATTGATGTATGAGTTGGGGGTCAGTTATGTTATTTAATAATATATACGGGCATCCGGTAAACCCAATTCCTATTAGGGATCGATTTGATCCTAAAAAAGACGAGCGTAAAGTAGAGCCGACTGAAAAGACTAAATATAATGACTATATGAAACATCCAACGAAAAGGAGAATAGATAATGCAACTAAGCGCACAATTGATAAAAGCTGCTAGAATGCACGCAGAAGGTGAATTAGAAAGGGCTAAAACTAATATTATTGTTTATATGGAAAGTGCTACTGGTATTGGCGAACATAGTGATATAGTAGAAGCGATTCAAAAAGAATTGGATACTATGGCATTAGCAAATGATAGACTAGAAATGTTAGAGACTCACTTCAATGAATATTCAGGTAACAGAAAAAGCTAAAGATTATTTAAAATCTGTTGGTAAACCCAATGTATCTCTTGCTGTAAAGGGTGGAGGATGTGCTGGGTTTCAATATGAATGGGGGACTACTGACAAACCTCCTACTATTGAAAATTTGTGGTTAGACCCAATGGCTGAAATGTTTGTATTTGGATGTACTATAGATTATGTAACCGAATTAGGTGGATCATATCTCACTGTTGTAAATCCTAATGCAACATCTTCATGTGGTTGTGGAGAAAGTTTTGCAGTATAATGAGAATAGATAATGAAGTTAAACTTGACTTTAAAGATGTATTAATTCGTCCTAAAAGATCAACACTAGGTAGTCGTAAAGATATAGATTTAAATCGAAAATTTTCTTTTCGTAATTATGAATATCACGGGCATCCTAAATTTATAGATAACCCACACTTTAAAGGTATTCCTATTATGGCAAGTAATATGGACGGTGTTGGTACTATGCAAATGGCTGATACATTAGCCCACGAACACGTTATGACATGCCTTGTCAAAACATATACAATCCAAGAATTAGTAGATTATTTTGATCACGAAGGAACTGATGAAGTTCCTATTGGTTTGCGTGCTGAATATGTTGCTATGAGTATTGGTATTACAGATAAAGATCATGATAAATTTCGTAAAGTATATGAACAAGTTGATAGTATGCTCAAATATGTTTGTATTGATGTAGCTAACGGTTATAGTGAAAGATTCGTTGGTTTTGTAAAAGAATTTAGACAATTATATCCTAATATAGTCATTATTGCGGGTAATGTTGTCACTGGAGAAATGACAGAGGAGTTAATATTAAGTGGAGCAGATATTGTTAAAGTTGGCATCGGTCCTGGGAGCGTTTGCACTACTCGTATTCAAACTGGCGTTGGTTATCCTCAGCTTAGTGCTATTATTGAGTGCGCTGATGCTGCTCATGGCTTGGGTGGACATATTATCGCTGATGGAGGTTGTACATCACCTGGCGACATCGCTAAAGCATTTGCTGGTGGTGCAGACTTTGTAATGTGCGGAGGAATGTTAGCCGGACATGATGAAGGCGGCGGAGAAATTATTACTACAGAACATATTACAAGTAAAGTAAAAAATAGCAATAGAGGTTCTCCTTTATTTGTAGAAGGATCTGAAGCACATAGAGAAACAGCTATGAGAAAGTCTGTTCAATTCTATGGTATGAGCTCTGAAGCTGCTAATAATAAACATTTCGGTGGATTAAAAGACTATAGATCATCTGAAGGTCGAGAAGTTAATGTTCCATATAGAGGAAAAGTTGAAAATACTATACAAGATATTTTAGGTGGTTTAAGATCCACTTGCACATATGTGGGTGCTATTAATTTAAAACAATTAAGTAAATGCACTACTTTTGTAAGATGTACACAACAATTTAATTCAATCTTTTTATAGGAGAACTTATGTATAGAGCCGTAACGGTACAGCATGCTAGCGCTGCAATTGAACATTGTTATAATGATGAACTTACAGGTGTTGTAGATGTATTAATAAAAAAACACCCACAAACGGCAGAACACTTATTTATTAAATTAAAAGAAGGTTTGAAAAAGAATGATCTACACGGAATGGGATCCACTAAAAGAAATAATAGTAGGTCAAGTATATAATTCTAAAGACTTTTTAAAAGTCTCTGATAATATTGAATGGTTACGCGATAACCAATTTCGCGAAGGAATGGCTCAAATATTAGAAGAGACTAATGCTGATTTATTAAGATTACAACGGCTTTTAGAATCTTATAATGTAAAAGTTCATAGACCTAAAAACTTATCATTAGCAGAAGAAAAAACTAGAATGTGGAATGCTCTTTTTCCTTATCCTGGAATATGTCCACGTGATATGCATATAGTTTATGATGATTTAATTATATCAACAATTGGTGGAGATCCTAATCGATATACTGAATCAAATTTCTTTTCTCAAATAATGTTGCAATATCCTGAACGTAATTACATAAGTATGCCACAACCATTATTAGATTCTGAGTATAAACCATATAAAGATTTAGAAGGTCAAATTCTCTTTCATGCAGCAAATATCCTCAAATGCGGCGAATTACTCGTTCATACAGCGCCATATACTGAGGGTTCTCATGGCAGAGGTACTAAAGCCGGCCTGGAATGGCTCAAAAGAAATATACCAAATGTTGAATGGGCAGAGATACCAGCTGCAGGTCACGCTGATGGAAAACTAGCTTTAATAACACCGGGACTCTTATTGGTAAAAGATCCACATTTTATTCCAGAACAATTAAAGAAATGGGATAGTATTATAATGCGCCCAGATCCATTACCTGAGTGGTTTACAATATTAACTAAAGAAAAGTATTATAAAGAAAGAGTTACGGAATGGTTAGGTCATTGGATTGGTCATGTAGAAGAAACACCTTTTGATATTAATATCATTTCTGTAAATCCTAATACTGTTATATGTAACGGTTATGATATTGAAGTTGAAAAACAATTAAAGAAACATAATGTTGAAATGATACCATTTGATTTTAAACATAAACATTTTTGGGATAGCGGATTACATTGTGTTACTTTAGATATAACTAGAGAAGGTAGTAATGATCGATACCACTGAACTTGAAATAATCGGTCGTATTTCCGATGCAGCATTTTATAAGGGAAAGAATAATATTCCCATTCATAAAGAAGATCAATTAACATTTGTAGAGAGTTTTAGACCGAAACAAATAGCCTCTAAATTATGGTTAGTCCAAGAACTAGCTAATTTTAAAATGTCTTATAAAAAAGTATTAGTATTAGGAAGTTGGAACGCTATTTTATTATATGAACTTATGAGTAAATATTTACAAGTAGATTGGTTTGACTTTGTTGATAAAAATCATCAATGTGAAGTTGATCGAGATTTATATTTTAATCTTGCTAAGCTTGAAAAAAATTATAGTAGTATCGTTTGCCCCGTAGAACAATTTACAGAACATTTTGAAGAATATGATTTAATTATTAATTGTAGTTGTGAACATATGGTAGATCAGCCAGCAATATATGGACCTTTATATGCATTGCAATCTAATAATTATACTTCAGTTGAAGATCATATTAACTGTGTTACTTCAAGTGAACAATTAGCTCATAAGAATAATATTACAGATATATTATATCAAGGAGATAAGAAATTTGATTTTTATACAAGATATATGGTTATCGGCTATTATTCATAGCGAGTTTTTTTCAATTTCCCATTAACAGTAAATTTTTTACCTGCTTCTATAGCATTTACATACGGTTTCAAATCAACTATTTTAAATAAATCAGCATCGTCTTTTAATCTATCAAGTGTAGAAGATTTATCATGATCTATAGTTGTTCCATAATTTGGATCAATACATGATTTAACCGGCGCCATTTTCCCTTGGTAACGAGCATGGGGATGACAATTTCTACTTTGTTTATTAATTATTGTTTCACCCATTGAATTAAAAAAACCAAGCTGCGTGTCTACATATAACATAGGTCCAGTTACAGGAATTCCACTTTTAATACCTCGTACAAGTCTTATAGCAAAATCTGGATGATACATTACAGCTTCCATTGCATGTTGACCAAAATATTGAACAGATAAATCTCTATTAAATTGTATTGCAGAAGGAGAAGCACACCAAGCATCATGTTCTAATATTAATAAAGGACACTTTTCAACAGCGCATTTTTTCCATAGCAGAAATTGACTATAAAATGCTGCTTTTTCAGTAGGTGTTAAATCTCTTTTATTTTTACCACGTGTACCAAAGTTTATTTCACCTTCTAGTTCTTCATCACTAGGTAATGTTTCGGGAGTAATAGCATCGAATCGTCTCAAATTAAACTGAGCCCAGGACTTTTCTACTTTACTATAATAAGCTTCAGATATAGGATCTTCCCTAATTACAATCATAATAGTTTTAAACATTAATGTATCCTTTGAGATTTTTTAAGTATTTATATGTGTTTATCCTTAATATTACCTGGGCCCTAAATGGCCCGGTAACTAAAAAAAGCGAAAAAAAGATGTTTCCTATGCATTTTTTTGTTGACATTAGTTCATTATTGCTTGATAATAAATCTATAGAATGAAGAAAGAGGATAATATGAAATTCGAAATACATCAAATTCACTTAACAAATGAAGAATATAATAAAGTTAATGCTGAAGGGCATAATAGTGTTCCTAAGCATCTAGCTAAAATTGATATGTCTTTTGTAGACAATATCGGTGATCATGCTTATAAGGCATGGGATAAAGGTTATTATACACATGTATCTAATATCACACTTGATGATAATACCGAAAATAATCTAAATAAAGTTTTTGAAATAGGTAATATTGGACCTGAGAACAACATAGAAAGATTGAGTAGTATGCATTCAATCAGTGTTGGTGATATTATAATACAAGGACCTGTTAAGTGGGTTGTTGCAGATTGCGGATTTGAAGAAGTAAGGGAGGTTGCTTAATGTACGTAGGATATCAAGGAAATTTGTTTAATAGCTCTTGGGCTACAAATACTGGATTTGAAAAGCTTAGAGATGAACTTAATGATTTACTACCGTGTGAAGGTAGAGTTGAAGGTGCAAGATCGCACAGTAAAGCTCTAGAGAAATTTAGAGTTGCTCAAAATCTTATATATGATCTATTTAATAATGGACTCATGAATCGTAAGAATCATTTTAGACGATTCTTCGGATGGGCTCCTCTTTCAGAGAATCATAGATATCAATGGTCACGACATGATTGGGATCGGTTTGAAGAAATGCTAGAACCTGTGTTTACTAGCATAATCCAAAAAGCTGCATCTGAGCAGCGTACTACACTAGCTTTAAGGGAGACTATATAATGGCTAAAAAAAGAATAAAAGATATGTCTGTGTATGAATTGTTTAAGCATGAAATAGACAAGGAAATGCGTAAGATGGAACGAGCTAATGCTCGTCAGGCTATAATTAGACGTAATGATAAATCTATGCTTCGTGAAGAAGAATATCATTGGACTGATGCATCTAAGTATGCTGAGGAACATTATGGTGATCGTATGCGTCAGACAATTGGACTTGATAATGATTGGGATTAATATGTATAGTTATGAAAAAATGATGGAAGATCTTAAACTCGCTGTATGTAGAGTTATCTTCAAAAAGGTTAATGGTGAAGAACGTGATATGGTTTGCACATTGAAAGAAGATGTTCTTCCACCCGCTAAGAAAGATGATCCCATATCACAAAAAAAGATTAGGGAAATAAATAAAGAAGTGATTGCTGTGTGGGATATCAATAAAGAGGCATGGAGATCATTTAGAGTAGAAAATGTTACTACGTTCGAATTGCTTAAAAATAATTCGTGACATTTTTTTAAATCTGTGTTATAATATTAATATAGTATGAAGGAGACTATATGACTAATAAAAAACCAATTAAAAAGTTTCGTAAGAAACGTCAATTGACCGAGGATCAAAAACAGGTTCTTAGAGACCGCATAAATAAAGCTAGAGAGAAATTAAAACCGGCTGCTAATTTAACGGTACACGAATCTATTAGAGATCTACCAGATGATCATAAACTATCACCTAGAAAGGTGAGACAGTGGATCAAGCATACCAAAGAGAAGTTATCAGGTATGCGATCATGGAGAACATCTAATGATGCTAAGCAAAAATCCGAATACTTTTATGTAGAAGGATATCTTCATAACATGCAAGCCTATCTAAGAGATGGTACTTGGCGTGATTTATATTATGGAGAAGATAGAAACTATCTATTAAAATATAGATGCGTTGCTATGGCTTACTATCCTGATGGAACTCCAAAGAGATCTGTAGGTGTTTGGTATCCGGACATTGGCACATATTATACACAGGACATGTATTATGAAGACAATCCAGACGCCAGAAACAAAAGACCAGTTTCTAACAAAAATAAGGTTCACAAAGCTCGTAGAAAATACCGTAAAAGAGCATAAATTATCATACATGGATGCAATACTTCATGTATGTGAAGAAGTCATAGATCTTGAAGTGGAAGATGTAAATAAATATATCGCTCCTGCTATAAAAGAAAAGGTTGAAGCAGAGGCACAACGATTAAATTTCTTACCAAAAGTAAATACCCTACCAGTAGATTAATGTCATTATTATACATCAGAAAAAAAATATTACCAGACGATTTATTTGAAGATATTTTATATGATCTTAATAATATACCTCTTTGGAAAGATGCAGAAGTATATGATTCAAATCCTAGTAAACGCGGTGTAAACGAAGGCATTAGGAAAACTAAATTGTATGCTGTTGAACCCGAGGTATATCCTGAGATAGATAAATACTTTAGGGAATTAATTCACCAATGGAATTACGATTTAATCCCTGAAGAATATTATGTTCGAGAATTGAGTTTATTAAAATATGAAAAGGGTGATCACTTTGTAAAGCATTTAGATAGAATTAATGATAATAGATCACTAAGAATTTTTTCTACTACTACAGTGCTTACAAAATCTGATGATCTAGAAGGCGGAGATTTTTTAGTCTATCCTGAAGGAAATTCAGATGCAATAACTGTTGACTTAGATGTCGGAGAAACTATTTTCTTTGATTCGGCTAAAACCTATCATCAAGTTAACGAAATAAAAAAAGGCTCTAGGCAGGTTTTAGTTGCCTGGATACACAAAAGAAGATATAATAAAAATACACAGTAAATACACAATAGGAGAAAATATATGAGTTTTGCTGAACTTAAAAGTCGGTCGACTGACTTATCTAAACTAGTCGAAGCTGCAGGATCAGGTCCTGCTGAAAAACAATCCTTCAATGATGAACGTTTCTGGAAACCCGGTAGAGATAAAGCTGGTAATGGTTATGCTGTTATTAGATTTCTACCTGGAGATGCTAATGCGCCTACTCCATGGGCTAGATATTGGGAACATGCCTTTAAAGGTCCAACCGGTCAATGGTATATTGAGAAATCATTAACCTCTATTGGTCAACAAGATCCTGTAGGTGAAATGAATCAGAAGCTTTGGAATCAAGATGGTTCTAATGCTGCTAAGGCTATTGTAAGAGAGCGTAAGAGAAACTTACGTTATGTAGCTAATGTTTTGATTATTAGTGATCCTGCTGTTCCTGAAAATGATGGAACTGTAAAACTATTTCGTTTTGGTAAAAAGATCTTTGATAAGATTATGGATGCTATGCAACCACAATTTCCGGACGAGAAGCCTATTAATCCATTTGATATGTGGCAAGGCGCTGACTTTACTTTGAAAGTTAGAAAAGTAGAAGGTTATCCTAACTATGATACTTCTAGTTTTAAATCGCCTTCTGCTATTCCTGGTGATGATGCTAAATTAGAAGAGATTTATAATAAACAAGAAGATCTATCTGAATGGACTGATCAGAAAAATTATAAGTCTTATGATGAATTAAAAGCTCGTCTAGCTACTGTATTAGGAGAAAGTACAACTCCTAATCCTAAAATAGAAATGGAATTAGATGATGAGATTCCTGATTTTGATGCAAAGCCTGAACCTGAAATAAAATCAGAACCTGCTCCTACGCAACACGCTACAGAGCCTTCAAGTGATGATACTATGGATTACTTTGCTAAATTAGCAGCTGACGACTAATTACTTAAACATTCCATCAACTAGTTGGGGGACCATAAATCCATTTCCTATTATTCCATTTCTGAATCCTTGTTCATCAACGGATTTTAGATCTATGAGTTTAGGACCTGTGAAAACTCCCCCACCTTTCTCTCCGCCCTGTACTACAGTGGTATCTCCCTCATTAATAATTGTATAAGCATTATTTGGTTTGTTATTTAAAGCGCCACCAAGTGCTTCTTGAGTTCCAATATTAGCATTATTCTTTAATAATGAACCAGTATTAGCATTCCTTCTTCTTTGTTCTTCTTCTAGCTTCCATGCGTTAACCATTTCATTAGAAAGCATACCGCCTAAATTATCTGTAACATTTAATCCTGACATTCTTCTCCAGGCAGGTGAATTACCAAATCTAAGTAATTCATCAGCTTGCTGAGCGACTGATAGAGCATCCCAAGGCACCCAGTCGTCGCCCATAAAGCTTTTATTAACTGTTTCCCAATTTTTCTGAGTTGCAAGAAGAAGTTCTTGCATACCTAAATTCCGATCTTTTTTAGCCTCAGCAATTTTTCTATCATCTGTTGTATCAATACCCATAGAATCAAGTGTATCAAAAGAATTTAAAAGATCTGCATAGTCACCGTCAGAAATAGTTGGAGTTGCAGCGTTTACTTGGCCATCAGCCATATTCTTTTTCTGTTCAACTATTGCCAAAGCTTTTTCAGTATCACCGGCTTCACGAGCAGCTTCTAAATCGGCATCTAGCTCTCGCATTTGTTTTCTCATGTACTCTTCATTCTTTTTACGGTTGTTCTCCATCCAATCTGCAAATAGGTATGTTAATCCTAGAGCTGCTCCTATTAATAATAATGGAATTGATAATGGACCTTTCATACCCCATCTAGCTATAAATGTTGCCCATTGAGCTGTTTTCTTAAATGCAGTTTTTAATGCTTCTACACCTAATAGTCCTTTAATCATTGTTCCCATTGCACTACCGGATGTGCCTAATAATCTTAAAGGATTTGCTTTTCTTAACATACCAGCTACTGCACTTGATGCTTTTGAAGTTGGTGATTTAGCAGTTCCCCATAATGCTTTTAAACCTGCTTTAATTAATGTAGGACCGAATAATATAGCTATAACTCCTCCTAGAGCTCCTGCCATTTCTTCAACAGACTTCTCACCGAATATAGTATCAAACTTCATTTTACCTACTACATCAGGAATTAACATATCCATAAAATCAGTTAAGTACTTTTCACCTAGATACAATCCCAATCCAGCAACTAAGAATCTTCCAATAAATTTTCCCAATAATGGTCCTAAAGCTAGTCCTCCCGTAACGCCTAACATAGAACTCAATACACCTTTTAATCCTCCTAGTATATTAAATATGTCTAGGCCTGCTAATAAACCACCTTTAAAAGTTTTAGGTGCATCTTTAGCAGCCGCTACTCGAGTTGCTTTTTCTTTTTTCTTACGTTCAGATTCTAATTGATCTAATTCACTTCGTTCTTTTTTCTGCTTTTCGCTAAGCTGTATCTTTAGTAAGGCATTAATACCATCTCTGACATCCCCCATACTTTGATTTTGTACTTGTAATTGATCTACTACAGCTTTTAGACTAGACATTTTATGACCTTCTCATATTTTGCTTTTCAGCTTCTTCGTTTTGTTTTTTAATATCTTCAATTAGCATTTCTACGTATATTTCCCTCTCCCAAGGCATCATCATTTCTATATCTGTTAATGAGTATTTATGGTTTTGCATCAACTGATAATTGACCTGATAATGATTAATTAAGTTATCATGGGAGAGGCTGAGAATAAAAAATCCTGTAATCCTCTCAAGGTATAATTATTTTCTTTTTCACATTTTACACAATCAAAAACTAAATCTTTTTTAATACTCGGCATATCATTAACAAAATCCATAATCTGTTCAAATTGGGAAGTATTAAGACTTTCAACAAAATCATTTACTTCTTGTTCTGAATAATCATCAAAATTAATTAATTCATTATTTGTATGAAGTTTATCAAGACAAATCATAATCATTTTATATACTGAATCAGTCATTGTTTTAGCTTTAGAGAATTCTTTTGATACAACTGAGTTATAATTAGGATATCTCATTTCTATAATAAACTGATCATTTAGTTTAATCTTATTATCTTTTGTATGCCCTGTAACTTCAATATCATCTAAAGTGATATCAAGTTCATTTTGTTCTTCGCAATGAGCACACTTAACATGAACCTTAGCGGTTTCACCTGCGCTCTTACCTCTAATCTGTAAGAACATATATTCGACATCGAACATTGCTAGGTCTTTTATATTGATATTATCCTCAACACATGCTTCAATAGTATTCACCACTGATCTTACCATTTGATCATCATCATTTGATTCAAGACCCATTAACAATACCTTCTGTTCTTTTACAAGAAAAGGTCTATAAGATATTTTTTGTTTTGTGGATGGAATAGTTAAAGTATATTGAGGAACATCATTTAGTTTGGGTAAAGCCATTTCATTTTCCTATTAATTAAAAACATTACTAATTTTATCATTTAAAAATCCAACTATAGTTGAACTTATTCTAGATCTAATTGCATCTTTTATATTTGAAGGAGACATTACAAAAGGTGTCTCCCAATTAGTATAAGATAACTGTATATTAAGTTCTACAACGCCTTCTAGATCATTGTTTAATTGAATAGCATTAAGTGTTGTGGGAAATGCATCAATTAATTTACACCTATAAATTACCAAATCATTTATTTGATCCGATAGTCCAAAAAAGTTTTGAACAATTTCTAAATCATTTAATTTAGGTAATAATGTATTGGGTAATTCAGTTTTAAATCTCTTTGGTAGTCTAACAACTTTTTGAAATTGTTCAATCTCAACTTGTCTAGCATAACCGCCAGCACCTCTTTGATAGCCTACTTCTTGTGATTGTTGATCTACAGCAAGGTTCTGCCATGTCTCAAAATATTCTTTTACACCATAATCATTCATAACATGGAATGTTATATTTAAATCTTGTACGGCAAATCCATAAGGAACTTTTTCTAATTTAAGACCTATTTGTCTATTATTAGTTAAAATTTGTCTTCCCGGTAATTGAATATCTTTACAAAGTATATTTAATTCTTCTGATGTTGAACCAGGTAAAGACGGAAACTTTATTCTAAAAAGATTAGAGCGAGCTATTCCTCGCTTATTACTAATTAAACTTTTAAATTGATCTATAGATTGAACCATTAAATCATCCTTCGAGATGCAGAATATACTGTAGAAGAACTAGCCTTATTCCATTTTGCGGTTGGTAAAAATGTAGCAATTTCCCATTCAGGTGCTGGAACAGTAGAAAATCTACTTCTTACATTACTACTTAAATAGTGTTTTACACATGGTTTATAATATTTAAATTTAGCTGCTTTCTTTAGCATACCATATTTTAATCTAAATTTTGTATCGTCATCATATACTTTACTATCAGCCAATTCAATTAATCCGTCTAAAAATTTAGCTCTAAGCATAGGAGGAAGATAATGTAAATTTAATCCCATAAAACCACCTTCAGCTGGACCTATTATAATAGAAAGAGGAAAGGTATCATAATAGGGTAGTGTTTCTTTATGCTTTGGATCATAAAAAAACATTTGCATTGATCCAATCATATGTCTAGGACTTTTAACTAATTCTTGTTCTCTCATCAAAGCTGTTCGATTTATTCGTCTAAGCCTTGATGCTCGTTTACGAAACCATTCCCTAGATTCTTGTGATCTGGGAGTTATTCCTGCTCTAAACGCTTGTAGTTCTAAGTTTCTAAATAGATTTGCCATGTCTTTATTTATCTGGTTTTTTTAGATTTAAATGGCTTTAATCTTTTTAACTTAGGTAGAGGTCTCAATTCATTCTTAGGATTAGGTAATAATCCCATTGCTTTTAATTGTTTCTCTGTCCATATTTCAAAACCCCAGCCTCTATCGGCTGCATAGTTTTGTGCTGCAGCCCATTTATTCATATTTTTTACATAAGTTAAACCTTCTGTAATATATTTTTTAGTTCTTTTTCCATTAAAATCAGGAGGAGAAGTTTCTTTCTCCGGTTTGATTTCAACTAATACGGTTTTATTATTTTTATATGTTATTTTAAGATCCATAAAATAACGATGATACTTTTTATCTACTTCATAAAAGTATGGGATAACAACTTCTTCAGAACCCCAAGACTTTACTTGAGTAGATGTATCACACCAATTAAATACTTTTGCTTCCCAAAGCGATCTAAATACAACTTCGTTAGCGTCACCTTTATATTTGGATCTGTTTTTGACTTTATAACGACCAGAATATGCCATAATTACCTTATAAATACTCTCAAGTATTTTATATTTATTTAAGGAAAAAACATGCCACCTAAAGATTACTACGAAAATAGAGTCAGCATGAGACCTAAAGCTAGAGGTAATACTCTTGGTAATATGATAGGTTCAGTGTTCAAAGGCTTAGCTGGTTCACCTTTTACTAGAGGAGAAACCGCAGACCAGGAATTACGATTTCCCTTAGAAGATACACAAGATTATGGTGGGTTTATTACATTTACCGCCAAACAAGAAACGCCTAAACCATTAGGCAAACAAATGATAAATCTTTTTACTGATGATGATAATGCTATAGATATTTTTAAGGAAACAAAGAGAAAAGCAAGTGCAGCAGAAGATTTTAGAGCTAAAGAGCAAAAATTATCTGGTATTAAAAATATAAGCGAACAGATTTCTACTGCTAAACGTGATGATAGATCACCACTTCCTGATTATATTGGATCTGGTAGAACGTGTAGACTTTATTTACCAAATGCATTACAATTTCAAGATACAGTATCTTATACAAATATTGAATTAGGAGTATTAGGCGCAGTAGCTGAAAGAGCTATGTCTTCGGGAATGACTGGTAAAGAAATGCTTGCTGCCGTAGGTGGAAATATAAAAGAAACATTTGAATCTTTGGGTACAGCATTTAGAAATGGTATGGAATCCGAAGCAGCACAGATAGCTGCATTAAGATTATCTAGAAGATTAAATACTGAAATAGCTGGAGCAATTAGTACCCAAACTGGAGTTGCTTTAAATCCGAATCGTAGATCAATGTTAAATGGACCTAATTTAAGATCTTTTAGATTTCAATTTAAAATGATACCTACATCACCAGACGAAGCAAGATCTATAAAAAGTATTATTCAATTTTTTAGAGAAGAAATGTATCCTGAGGCTACAGATAATTTAGGTGTATCTGCAGCATTGAGATATCCTAGTAAATTTCATATTAAATTGCAATATAAAACAGCTGAGGGAAAATTAAAAAAAGTAGCTACAGGAATACTTCCGAGCTTTTTGCAAAGTGTAGATGTAAATTATAATCCAGCTGGTATGGCTTTTCATAAAGATGGTGAAGTGCAAGAAACAGATATTAGTCTTCAATTTACAGAAGATCGTGCTCTTACAAAACGAGATGTGGCCACTGGAGGTTATTAATGACATTTTTTAGAAATTTTCCATTTGTGAATTATAATTTTGGAGATGAAATTAATCCTGCTATCTTTCAAAATTTAACAACTTATGTAGATGTAATAGATCAGGTAAAAGATGATTTAGCTTTTTATGAAACATATTTTATAAGGGATAATATGAGACCAGATAATTTATCATATGAATTATATGGTACTCAAGATTATTACTGGATGTTTTATTTAATTAATGATTTTTTAAGATTACAAGGTTGGCCACTGACAGAACAAGAAATTCATAGTTTATCTAAAAAATATTATCCAAATATAACTATGTTGACCAATGAAGCAATGCATGGAAAATTTTATGTTGGAGATACTATAGCAATTGCTCCTGTATCAAATCCATCATTTAAAGCTATAATATTAGATAAAAATTATGATTTAGGACAAATGGTAATTAAACCTTTATCAGAAGTTAGATCAATTACTCTTGATACACCCGGATCTGGATATACTACAGTTCCAACTGTTACATTAACAGGTGGTAGTGGTTATGGAGCAAAGGCCGCTGCTGCTATTAATGACTCTGGTCAATTAACAACTATAACAGTTACTAGTTCGGGATATGATTATACAACAGCCCCCACAGTAACTATTTCTATGCCAGATAATGTATCAGGCACTACCGCAACTGCTACGGCAGTTCTTACTACTAGTAAACAGACTGATCTAGGATCAGACATTGATATGTATTCAGAAGCAGGAGAGCCAGATACAACATTATGGAATACTGATACTTTATCACCAATAAGATTTCATAGTAATGTTTCTCAAGATAAGTCAATTCATCACTACGAAGATTTAGATGGAAATCATAAAGATTTAACAATCTTAACCGATCTTGGCATGGGCGTTGATAATACTGCTGGTACAGTAGGTAATTTAACTAAGGTTAGATATATTGATAGATTGTTAGAAGAAAATAATGCATTAAGAAATATTAAAGTTTTTACTCCTGAAATTGCTAATCAGATTAATGCAGAGTATCAAAGGTTATTGAAAACGTAACATGGATGGTTTAATATCAGCAGAAGATATAAAAGTAATAAAAATCTCTATTCGCTCTGAACGTTTTAGCGATAAAGAGATTCATGTTGCTGGCATGGAAACCGATTCTCCGGTTGCCCTAGAGCTCAATATATATGAAAATATATTAATGCCATATTTAACTGGTCATTTAGTATTACAAGATGATAATGATTTATATCGATTGGGGGATTTAAAAGGAACAGAAAGAGTAGAGGTTCACTTACAATCTCCTGATATTAATAATATACCTATAATAAAAACTTTTATCATATCTAATATACAAAAATCAGTTAAGACTACTGATACTGCTACAACTCTATCTATTAATTTAATAGAAAACCATGGTTATTATAGTCAGCTAAGACCAATTAATAAATCATATACTGGAACTGTAGATGAAATAATACAAAAAATATTATCTGATGGAGTTAATCAAGAATTACGACCAGAGTATTGGATAGATACACATCAAAATGACTTTCGATATATTGTTCCGTGGTTAGGTCCTTTGCACGCAGCTAGTACGATTACTAATATGGTAAGTACAACTAATGGTTTACCTTATTTTTTCTTTGCTTGTATTAATAGTGATAAATTGATTTTTACAGATATGGAAAGTATATTAGCTAGAGATGCGTTTAATAAAGATAGACCTTTTATATATTCAAAGGGATTAGTCAATAGAGATAAAAATAATATTGAAGATAAAGCCTTATCTATAATGTCTTATACCGCAGATAATTTAGAAGAGACATTACTACTAGCTACATCTGGGGCAATAGGATCAGCATATTCAGATATAAATTTTAATGATGGTAAAAATGCTACTGGAAAAGTTGATATGTTAGAAGAATATAATAATATATTCAATGCTGATATTATGTCGGGATTTCAAACTAAACCTCCTATAGATAGACAATTTCGGGAAACACCAGATGGAAAATTTGACATACCTTTAAATGAATATAATAGCAGAACTTTTCATACTGTATCTGCTTCTCCTTACAGAGATACTAAAGGACTAGTTGCTGATGCTATATCAAGTAGATTATTAATAATAAAAAATAATTATTTAAAACAGTTATTTCGAAATGTTCATAGAATATATGTTCCTGGCGCTTTATTTACTACAAAAAATCTTACTACTGCCGTTGGTCATCAAATTGAAATGGAAATTCTTCGAAGTGAAATTGAAGATGGTGCTAGTTCTACTGAGGATGAGAAAAGATCTGGAACATATACGATGTTAACTAAAAGACACATAATAGATATAACAAAGAATAGTCATAACTGTGTTATATCTGTTGGCAGATTAGCAGAAAGGCCAAGACTACAATGAGTTTTTATGGTGATAATGTTCGAATGTTTTTCGCTAGAGTTATTAAGGGTATTATCCAAAATGACGAAGGTGATGATTTAATTCAAATAAGAATTATAGGATTACACTCAGAAGATGTTCCTGAAAAAGATTTGCCGTTTGCCAAATGTATGTTACCGACAACAGAAGGTGGAACTTCGGGACTTTCTAAAATTCCACAGATTATGCCTGGCGCTTTAGTCTTTGGTATTTTCTTAGATGGAGAACTATCACAAATACCAATGGTAATAGGAGTTTTAAATCACGAAGGTTTGCCATCAACTACTCAAGATAAACAATCGAAAAAATCTAATCCAGGTATATCCTTATCTGCAGATAAAGTAACGGAAGGAATATTTTTAGATTCTAAATTAGAAAGTCTCTTCGATGGAGGCAAAGCTGATTTTGAAGTTAGAATGGTTATTTGCATGGCCTTTTTACGCAATGCCGGTTTACCGACTCGCTCATGTGCTGCAGTAGTTGGTAATTTAGCTGGAGAGTCAACATTAAAAGAGTCTGCGAGAAAAGAAGATGCTATAGAGAATTCATATGGATTAGCACAGTGGAATAAAGATGTTGGTAGATTTCAAATGCTAGAGAAATTTGCAGCAAAGAGAAATAGAAATTGGGATGACTTTTTTACACAATTAGAATTTCTAGTCATAGATATGAAAAAGAATGCTGCTCATAAAGTTTGGAATCATATGGTAGATCCTGCCAGGACTGTTGATTTCAAGGGTGGTGAAAATGAAGCAAATGGCACTTGGTATTTTATTAAAATATATGAAGTAGCAGATTATACTCCTGCTAAATTAAAACAAAGAGAAGATTATGCACAACAAGCATTTGATTTATATAATAATTCATTAAGAAAAACTGCTGAATATAAGAGTACTACGCAATGAGTAATAATAGAAATAAAATAGTTGATCGAATTAGCGCTTTAAATAGTGCTTTAAATGATGAACATAGAATAAATGAAGTAGCTAAAACACTAGATAATTTTAAAACTTCTGCTGCTTATAAGTTTAGAGATACTGATGAACTAAAAGCCGGTTTTGAAACATTAGCTAGTACAATGGCTGATCTAGTTCCTAAAGTAGCATCTTCAATACCAAAAGAACTTGATACCTTAGGTATAGTACAACTAGATGCTTCTGCAGCTACTAAATTAACTAAAATTGCACAGGCAGTTAATAAAACCGATATGGAGGCTATAGCCGGTAAATTAGAATTAGCAACTGATGGATTTTTAGATGTAGTAATTGCATCGCCTTTGCCTGAAGCATTAGGGGCAGCAATGAAAGATGTCTTACCCGAAATAAAAAAAGTAGATATTAGATCTATAATGGAACAAAATATTGATACTATGGAACACGCTGATGAATCAATTGCAAGCGTTGTAGATAATCTTTATGGGACAAAAAAATCTAAAAATGTTGTACTTAATAATTTAGTACAAACTATAGAGAAAACAAGTAAGGCAGTATTAAATAACACTAATAAAGGATTTGGATCTAATATAGAAAACATAGTCGAAGAGACATATAGATCTGCTGAAAATAAATTATATCCAGCATTATATAAAAATAATGTTGCTAATAATTTAACATCTGGGGAATTGACAAAAGTAGTTGAATTAAAAGAAAAAGGTCAAGCATTAAAGGCCGCAAGGTTTTTACAAAAGTTTTCTGATACAGCCGTACCCGAATTAATAAAAATAGTAGAATCTATTGATAATAAAGCATCTAAAAATATTGAAGAAAGAGCTGTTAATGTAGATATTAACGCAGAAAGAACAGATACATTAACAAATATATGGAGAGAAGCAGATTCACCCGTCGATGGTAGATTATTTAAACCAGTAATTGGATCTGAAATTACTACAGAAATAATTAATATGGATAGAGAAGTTACTCAAGTTATTGTAGTATTTCTAGAAGGAGTAAATGCCACAGTAGAAGAATATCATGAATTATATGTTAATAGATATAATACTGGAATTAATCAACATTTTTATATAGGTTATGATGGCATAGCATATAGAGGTAGACCATTAGAAAAAGAATCTTTACAAACTAGAAAGATTACAAATAACCATTACAAAAGATCTATATTAATAGGAATTAATGTAGATGAACATGCAGAAATACATAAAACAACTCCAGAGCAAGTCGCTCAATTAGTTAGTTTATTGCAACAAATAATGCATGCTAAACCAGGAATTCAAATTTTCTCTGAGAAAGACGTTGGTTGGTATTATCAAACTAATGCGGATGCGATTGATATTCCTTCTTTAATTAAAACTAAACTTAATAAGGTTAATTCTTCTAAGTATAATCCTTTAATTCGGGATCCATTAACCCAAGAAGAACTAGCTAATTTAGTAGGATAAGATATGACAGATTTTAGTGAAGACGAAGTTGTTAGTATTGGAAAATCTAATACTGAAAATAAACCAGAAGATCCTTCTGGTATGTTTCCAACACCTGGATATCTTTATAGATTTTCTACAAATAAAGAAGCTACTGGTGAACATAGAAATGATTTAAAATTTGCGGGACAATCTCCTGGAGTAAAAACTTTAGTATCTTCTCGTTTTGTTGATTCGAAGTATGGTTATAATCAGGTACAAAGATCTTTAACAGGTCATAGTTTTGAAATAGATGATACGCCCGGTAATGAACGTATATTGATAAAACACAATGAAGGTGCTGGAATAGAATTGAGACCAGACGGTGGTGTTAGTATCAGTTCATTAAAAACTAGAGTAGATGTTACCGGTGGTGATCAGGAAATAGTAGTAGAAGGAGATGCTAATTTAATTTATAAAGGTAACGTTAATATGCAAGTTACTGGAGAATTTAATATTGACTGTCTTGATTTTAATTTAACTACAAAGGGAAATAAAACAGAAATAATAAAAGGGACTGAAAGTAAACATGTTTCTAGAGGTTCTAATAGTACTATAGTAGGAAATGTAGCCAATTTTATTACTAAAAGACTTACAAATACTATTTTGGGGACACATACTCAAAACGTTAAAGGTAATCTTGAAAATAATGTAGAAGGTGAAGTTAAATTATTTTCTGGATCTAAAATGAATATTACGTCTAGTGATTATATTAATACAAGTTCTGATAACATTACCATGTCAGCTAATAATATGACTGTTCAAGGTGGTGAAGGAACTATTGGTGGAACAGGAATGTTATTTTCAGGTAAAGGCGCAAGATTTGAAGAAGGTGTTACAGCGCCAACGTTTACTGGTGATTTACAAGGAACTGCTTTACAAGCAGTTACAGCAGATGTTACCAATTCACAAAACTATGCTGCAAATGTAACTGGATCTGCATCAGGATATGCAGCAACTGATACTGATACTCCATTAATTGTTAAACCTACTGCTGATAAGATAACTGATTTTTTATCTAATATGGCTGGTGGTATTAGAAGAGTTAAAATTGATATAGATAATTGGATTATGAAATCTCTTGACAAAACTATAAAATATGACAATCTAGCAGATAATAAAGTTGATACAAATCTTGCTAGGTCTAAATTAAGAGATCCTAAAAATCGTAATAACGCTAAATTTGTAGCTACCTTATTAGAAGAAGATGTAATTTGTAGATCTTTTAAAGATCCATTACCTCCTAAGATTGGTAGAATAATTGATGGAGCTTCAGAAACCGTTATTGCAGAAAATTTTATAGATCCTATTAAACCAACTCAAGCGGCAGTTTATATTCCTAGAAATACTAAAGCATCATTTCTACCAGACCCAAAATATAATCCATATAATCAGAGTGATATTACTATAGCAACTAAATTAACTGATACTATGTCAATATCAAAATTTTTAGGAACAGATGATCCTACTAATTTAAAACATATTAGAGATGTTAATGTTCGAAGACAAATAGCTGCGCATTTATATTTGCAAACTATATTTTTACAAAAGATTAAATCAGATACAAAAGAATTTAATGGAATAGATTTAGTTGTTACCGAAGGTTTATATAGACCTGGAAAATTTGAAGATCCAGAAGGAATCAATGCATTAAAGGTTGAAGGTAGAGCAGTTGTCTATAAAGCAATAGATACACAAGGTCACGACAATGCAAGTAGGCTTTTTGATATTGCGACCTGGTTAAAAGACCATGCTTATTTTGATGAATTGATATTATCTTATGATAGTTTATTATGTGATAATGCTAATAGACCTATAATAACGGCTCGATTAATTTTAACAATGCCACTATTAGATAGAAGTTTTACTGGAACATTTAAAAGAGAAGTTACGACCGAATATAATGGTAATAAACTTTCTCAAGGTGAATTAGTAGAATGTATACCTATGGAAGATATGACACCAATACCAGATGTTACTTATGCTCCTGTTAATGATAAACCTGGAGTGGTATTCCGTAATATGACTGAAATAGAAAAACAAGTTAATCCACTATTAATATCTAAACTTGAAAAAATTGCATATAGATTCGGTAAAACTTTAATTGTAACAGAAGGATATAGACCACCTAAGAACCCAACTACTAGGACTAAAGGTGCAGGATTAAATAGTCAACATGTTCAAGGCAACGCAGTTGATATTCAAACATATATGTTTAGCACTAGTCAAAAATCTAGATTACTCCAAATTGCTATTGATGAAGGTATAACAGGAATAGGAATTTATACACCTGATGGGGCTAATAAATTTGGTGGAAGTAGCTTTGATGGTATACATTTTGACTTGAGACCATCGAAATGGGCATGGGGAGACAATAAAAGTTGGTCTAGTTTATATTATTATCCATGGGCTGCAGAGGTTCTTGGAAAAAATGGATACAAAGTGGCATAAATAATGATTAAAAGAGAGTAATAATGGCTACAACAAGAGTATTATCAAATCAAGATGGTAGACAAAATGCTTCTGCTATCATTACTAGCCGTAGTAGGCAGTATAAAGATATTGATTTATCTTTTACGGCTAAACCGAATGGTGAAGTTTATACAAAGAAAGATGCAGCCGCTGTTACTCAGGCTTTAAAGAATTTGATTCAAACTAATTTCTTTGAAAAACCCTTTCAACCGTTTTTCGGAGGCAATATAAGAGCAATGTTATTTGAACTTGCTGATAATGATAGTGAAGATGAAATAAGAGATCAGATAATTAATGCTATTAATGCATATGAACCAAGAGCTCAGTTAATAAATTTAGATGTGGATGCACGAATAGATCGTAATGATATTAGAGTAAGAATAGAATACCAGGTAGTAAATACATCTGAATTTATAACGTTTTCAACTACAATTTCAAGGTTAAGATGATATGGCAACAACGATAAAATCAACAGCATTAGACTTTAATAATATAAAAAGTAATTTAAAAACATATTTTGAAGCACAAGAACAATTTAAAGATTATAACTTTGAAGCGTCCGGACTCTCAAATATCCTTGATGTACTCGCGTATAACACGCATATAAACGCCCTAATTGCTAACTTCGCCCTAAACGAGTCATATCTTCCTACAGCTCAATTACGATCATCTATGGTATCATTAGCGGAAGGTATTGGATATATTCCTGATACTGATACTTCTTCTCAAGCATCTGTTAGGGTAACTTTCAATTCAACAACGGCTGGTAGAGAAACAAAAGTTACTTTACCCGCATATACTGCTTTTTCAAGTAATGTTGATGACGTTAGTTATAATTTTTTAACAATAGAACCATATAATGCGGTTGATGATGGTTCAGGCTTTTATGAATTTTTAACTAAAGATGGTTTAAATAAAATACCTTTATATGAAGGAACTTTAAAAACTAAAACATTTTTAGTAGGTGAATATCAAGATAATCCAGTATATGTTATTCCAGATAGCACATTAGATGCTGACACCGTAACTGTTAAAGTATATGAAAGTTCTACCGCAACAAGTTTTGTAGCATATCAAAATATTATAAATGCTACTAGTATTAATGCTAACTCTACAGTTTATATTTTAAAAGAATCTCCTAATGGAAATTTTGAATTATCCTTTGGTGATGGTTCTACATTTGGTATTGCTCCTTCGGCCGGAAATAGAATTGAAGTAGAATATCTTTCTACTAAGGGCGATGTAGCAAATGGCGCTACATTATTTACACCTAAAGGACAATTTACTACGGGTGCTATAACAACTGATTTAAGTGTAACTACTTGGACTAATTCAGTGGGTGGCGAAGCTAAGGAATCAATAGAATCAATTAGACTGAATGCCCCGTTTCAATATGCTGCGCAGAATAGAATGGTTACCGCAGAAGATTATTCAGCTTTAATATTAAGAAATTATTCAACTCTTATTAATGATATTATCTCTTGGGGTGGTCAAGATAATACTGATCCTGAGTTTGGCGCTGTATATGTGTCTATCTTATTTGAAAATTCAGTATCACAAGAAACAGTATCAGCTACTAAATTAGCTATTTTAGATTTAGGAGCTCAATTATCGATAGTGTCTTTTAATCTAAGATTTGTAGATCCTGTAACAACTCATATTGAAACAGATGTATATTTTCAATTTAATCAAAAATTAACTGATTTAACAGTAAACGCTATTACAGATAATGTTGATAATATTATCACTAATTATTTTGCTGATAATACAGGTAAATTCGATCAATCGTTTAGACGATCAAATATGTTAACACTTATAGATGAATCGTCTCCAGCTATATTGTCTTCTAGAGCTAATATAAGAATGCAGCAAAGATTTACTCCTTCTGCTCCATCTTTAATATCAGTAATAAAATCTTTATGTACTAATCCAGGTTCAGTTACTACTGCTCAATTAGATAAATTAACAAACTTAGTTTCTAAAAGACAATATAACGATGCTGCGACTTATCTGGCCAATAATAATTTAACTAGTAACAATTTTTCATTTAATGTAAATAAATTAGCAGGGGCAGTTAATAATATTACCCAATTACTACAATTTCCAGTATCTATTGCAGATGCAGATAATGATGAATATACGGTTAAATCAACGCAATTTACATATAATAGTCAGAATTGTTTAATTAGAAATAGATTAAATACAACTACATTAGAAATAGTTACTGCTGCAGGATCAATCGTAATAGTTGATAATATAGGAAGTTATGATCCAATGAAAGGTACCGTTACGTTATCTTATTTTACCCCTACAGCACTATCCGCAGGGGCAACGGAATTAAAATTGTCTGTTACTCCTGCTAATCAAAGTGCTATATCACCATCTAGAAATGATAGAATTGTGCACGATCCTAATGAATCTATAACCATTTCAGTTGCAACGGATGCTACGAATTAATGGCATATTATCCTGAAAAAGATAAAACTAAAGCCGATAATAATCGTACTTTATTAAATCTGCATAGAGCAGAAATAGATACAGTATTACCGGAATATATTTCTACAGATTTTCCAAAATTAAAAGCATTATTCGAAGCTTATTATAAATGGATGGACTCTGCTGAAAATCCAAATGGTATGATTCATGAACTTTATAAAAATAGAGATGCGACACAAGTCCCTTCTAAATTATTAAGTTACCTTGAAGATGAATTATTATTAGGCCAAGCAACATTTGGTGGTTTTCTTAATAAACGCGAAGCTATTAAATTTTCTAATCAATTATATAGATCTAAAGGAACTAAGTATAGTGCAGAACAATTTTTCAGAGGATTCTATGGAGTTGACCCACAGGTAATTTATCCTAAAGAAAATATATTTTTAGTCGGACCTCAAATAGATCAAGATCAAGATAGTACTAATCTAGCAGGTGAACAAATAAAAAGAGATGCGTCACAGTTAGGACCGGAGTCACAAAAATATATTACTGATGATAAACTATATCAAATTATGTCAATTCTTATTAAGAGTAGCATTCCTACTCAAGAATGGTCAGATGCTTATAAACTATTTGTACACCCAGCAGGAGCTTATTTAGGTGCTCAGTTAGTTTTAGAATTAGTTAATGGAAATGTAGTTCAAAGTTTACGAGAATCCGGTGCAGGTATTCCAGCAACATTCTCATTTCAATTTGAAGGAATTGGTAATATTAATGCCTTGGGTGTTACTGATACTACTCTTATTCAAAGAGGAGACGGAACAGTTGGTGCAGTTCAAGGTATGGTTAGAACAGATACAAGAAAGACATTTAAAGATCTAACGGAAGGCGCAGATTCTGGTAAATGGACAACTTTTGATAGTGCAGGCAACTTTACATTTAAAGATTTAACTTCACCTAATTCATTGTTAATGGATGATGACGGTATTGTTACTTACGAACTGCATGGATCTCCATCACAATATAATGACTATGTATATTATGATTCTGGCAATACAGTTAGAAGATTTGGTGCCAGGTTTGGAAACGGTCCTTATAGAGGGCATAACACTGGTTGTACTATATATTCTGGATCGGAACTTTCTATGTTCTGGGAAGGCAGAAACATTTTCACGGGCAATAGACATGGCATACCTGAAGGTGCCGATATCAATACTTGGTTTAAACCTGAAGCTGATTATACAGATCCAGATTTTGACAGTTCGAACTTTGTTAATCCAGAACATGTAGTTGGTAAATCAATGGCTACTAACGCTGATATAATAGCTAATATACCAGGACTTATTGTTAAGCATCCAACGAATCCTAGATATGCATTTAGAATAGATAGTGATGTATATTCTACATATGACCTTGGTCATCCAAATGCTCCATATGGAGTATATTCAGGATATAGATTTGCATTAACATTAATGATTGCAGTTCCAGGCGCAGCAACATTTGATAGAGATTCTGGAGCTGAAGCATTATTACCAAGAATGGATGAACACAAATATCTCACAATATTTGATTCAAGTAGGTTTAAAACAGGAAGTACAATAACTCCAATTGAAGATTACATGAATGATAGTA
>PVBE010562700.1_pt1 | contig 71010 bp, 72 predicted proteins | sample 1631181 | NCBI WGS metagenome assembly PVBE01 (sample SAMN08397723, study PRJNA350692) | Marine metagenome, whole genome shotgun sequencing project. | isolation source: water | place: Pacific Ocean | collected 2012-04
CCGAAGAGTTAAGCTCCCCAACATCTAGCACTCATCGTTTACGGCGTGGACTACCACGGTCTCTAATCCTGTTTGCTCCCCACGCTTTCGCCCCTCAGCGTCAGAAACAGCCCAGGAAGCCGCCTTCGCCACTGGTGTTCCTCCCGATATCTACGCATATCACCGCTACACCGGGAGTTCCGCTTCCCCCTGCTGTCCTCAAGCTCATCAGTTTCAAATGTCCCCTCCCAGTTGAGCCGGGAGATTTCACACCTGACTTAATGTGCCGCCTGCGGGCCCTTTACGCCCAGTAATTCCGGACAACGCTCGCCACCTACGTATTACCGCGGCTGCTGGCACGTAGTTAGCCATGACTTATTCCTCAGGTACTGTCATTATTCCTCCCTGAGAAAAGGGGTTTACGACCCGAAGGCTGTCATCCCCCACGCGGCGTTGCTGCGTCAGGCTTTCGCCCATTGCGCAAAATTCCTTGCTGCTGCCTCCCGTAGGAGTCGGGGCCGTATCTCAGTCCCCGTGTGGCTGGTCGTCCTCTCAGACCAGCTACCGATCATCGCCTTGGTAGGCCATTACCCCACCAACTAGCTAATCGGACGCAGGCCCCTCCCCAAGCGCCCCGACAAAGTCGGAACTTCAGTCTCACATCTTACGATGAAGGACCACATGCGGTATTAGCCCCAGTTTCCCGGAGTTATCCCCCTCTTAGGGGCAGGTTACCTGCGTGTTACTCACCCGTTTGCCACTATTCTTCCCTTTCGGGAAGAACCGTACGACTTGCATGCATAAGGCACGCCGCCAGCGTTTATCCTGAGCCAGGATCAAACTCTCCAATAAATTTTAACCTTGCTTGACTCTTCTTCTCGCTATCCAATTGTTAAGGTGCAAATTTTAGGGTAACGAATAACATATCATATACCCAATAACCTTGTCAAGTAGACTAGGCTTGACTTTTGTCTTATTCGTCTCTATAATACCACAACTACCCCGCGTGAGGTGTGCGCCCCCATGGAACCGGGGAGATAAAAAATAGGGACCAGGGTGGTTTGACTGTGGTGTAGCCAAAATACTCTACAGATTTCTACCGGGGCGAGTTTCCCCGAATACGGTAAAACAAAGTAATGAGAGAGCGCCCGAGTAGCGCAATGGTAGCGCAACCGACTTGTAATCGGTAGGTTAGTGGGTTCGACTCCCCTCTCGGGCTAAAGACCTAGCTTAACGGGTAGCACCAGGAGAGGTGCCGGAGTGGTTAATCGGAGCAGTCTGTAAAACTGTCGCCTTGACGGGCTACGCAGGTTCGAATCCTGCCCTCTCCACCATAGTTTGTCCTTTTTTTGAAAGATTAACCTAGACTAGACAGCAGATAAGAAAAGCCTGTATACTATATAATCTAATGAGCTTACTGGCCCACATAGCTCAGTCGGTAGAGCACATTCTTGGTAAGAATGGGGTCATCAGTTCGAATCTGATTGTGGGCTCGGAATAAAGGGAGGGAAGAATGGCAAAACAGAAATTTGAGCGTAGCAAACCACATGTCAACGTGGGCACTATTGGTCATGTCGACCATGGCAAAACAACCTTAACTTCGGCAGTTACTATGGCACTGGCAAAGGAAGCAGCCGGTACCTCATTCCGTGAATTTGACTCAATTGATAACGCGCCGGAGGAGAAAGCTAGAGGAATGACCATCGCCATCGCTCATGTAGAGTATGAGACGGCAAAACGACATTATGCTCATATTGACTGTCCGGGACACGCTGACTTTATTAAGAATATGATTACCGGCGCCGCCCAGATGGATGGCGCCATACTAGTGGTGAGCGCACCAGATGGCCCGATGCCTCAGACAAGAGAACATGTCTTACTCGCCCGTCAGGTTGGTGTGCCTTCCATCGTCGTAGCTCTTAACAAAGTAGACGCCATGGAGGATGAGGAACTTCTGGAACTAGTAGAAATAGAGGTCAGGGAACTGTTAAGCAAGTACGACTTCCCCGGTGACAAAGTACCGGTGGTGAGGGTGAGTGCTACTAAAGCTCTTGAGTGCGGCTGCGGCACGAAGGACTGCCAGTGGTGTGGGCCAATCTTAAAGCTGATGGATGCCGTTGATGACTTTATTCCCACGCCGGAGCGGCCCAAAGACCAGCCCTTCCTCATGCCAGTCGAAGATGTCTTCAGCATCAAAGGTCGTGGTACGGTTCCAACCGGCAGGGTGGAGCGAGGTGTGATTAAAGGTGGGGACGAAGTTGAACTAGTAGGCTTACACCACGAGTCGAAGCGGATAGTAGCTACCAGTCTAGAAATGTTCCATAAAATATTGGATAATGCTGAACCCGGCGACGCCGTCGGTGTCTTACTTCGAGGGGTTGAGCGCGAAGGGGTGGAACGTGGCATGGTCCTGGCCGCGCCTGGTTCAATTAAACCACACACTTATGCTGAATCTCAGGTATATATCCTAAGTAAAGATGAGGGCGGTCGACATACCCCCTTCTTTAATGGGTATAAGCCACAGTTTTACATCAGAACAACCGATGTTACCGGTAGCATTGAGCTACCCGAGGGAATGGAGATGGCTATGCCCGGTGATAATGTCACCATGAAGATAAAACTCATTTATCCGGTAGCGCTGGAAGAGGGTTTACGTTTCGCCATTCGTGAGGGAGGCAAGACGGTAGGAGCAGGAACCTTTACCCGTATTATTGAGTAGATATGGCTAAAAAAAGCGACACTAGAGAAATTATTCATCTCGCTTGTACTGTGTGCCGGGAGAGGACATATACCACGACGAAGAACAAGAGAAATGATCCCCAACGACTGGACTTGAAGAAATACTGCCCGCGGTGCCGTGCTTACAACCTTCACCGGGAGGTAAAATAGTGTGGTCGCACCCAACCAGGTTTCTACAAGAGGGTCAGGCAGTGGTTAGTTTGGTGGAAAAGCTAGAAATGACTTTTATACACCGGCGCGGGGCCGGCATATAGGCAGGTATTCTCAATGACATCTCACAGTTCTACCGCCAAAAAAGGCGGTCTAAATTTCAAGTTTGTTAGTGAGACGATAGCCGAGTTAAGGAAAGTAATCTGGCTCGAGCGACGCGAGGTGGCCTACCTGACCGGCTTGGTGTTAATTGTCGTCATCGTCGTCGGCGCCTTTCTAGGGGTCATTGATTTTGGCTTTGGTAAATTAATCAATGGTATATTCCTCGGCAGGTAGTGGCTTGTCTAATTTCTCAATCAAATTAAAATCATCTAATGCTAGGGTTAGTCTGAGCATTTACCCTTCTTGAGAGGGACCAATTTACTTGAGGTTTTTATGGGCGATAACGGTAAGAACTGGTTTGCCATTCATACCTACTCCGGGCATGAGGAGAGAGTCAGGAAAAACCTGGAACAGCGTATCAAACTCATGGATTACGATGGTGATATTGCTCAGGTGATTATGCCTACTGAGAAGGAAATTGAGGCTCGTGGCGGACAGAGACGCACCGTGGATAAGAAGATCCTGCCCGGTTATGTCCTGATCCAGATGAAGATAAGTGACCAGAGCTGGAGCATAGTGCGTAACACACCTGGGGTAGCTGGGTTTGTCGGTAGCGGCAATAAGCCGGTACCACTGCGCGAAGAGGAAGTAAATCGGATTTTAAAGCAGATGGCGGCTGAAGAGCCACGGGTGAAAGTTGGTTTTAAGCAGGGCCAGAGCGTCCGGGTGACAGATGGCCCCTTTACTGATTTTGTCGGTATCGTCGATGAAATTAACCCTGACAAAGCTAAGATAAGAGTGCTGTTATCGCTCTTCGGGCGTGAGACACCGGTAGAGCTTGATTTCTTACAGGTGGAGAAACTTTAAGTCCCACCGGATTTTGTGGTTTGGGAGAGTACTATGGCAAAAAAGATTAAATCGATAATTAAATTACAGATCCCAGCCGGACAAGCTAATCCCGCGCCCCCGATAGGCCCCGCCCTAGGTCAGCACGGGGTTAATATCATGGCTTTTTGTAAAGAGTACAATGATCGTACAGCTAATCAGAGTGGGTCGATTATTCCAGCAGAGATAACCATCTTTGAGGATAGGAGCTTTAGCTTTGTCACCAAAACACCGCCTACCGCGGACCTGCTGCGGAAGGCATTAGGTGTAGAAAAGGGGGCTATTTCCACCGGTCATGAGAAAATAGGTAGCCTATCTCGGGATAAACTTAGAGAGATAGCTCAACTTAAGGCAAAGGATCTTAATGCCACCAAAATTGAAGCGGCGGAGAAAATTGTTGCCGGTACCGCCCGAAGTATGGGTATTGAGATCGAGCAGGAGGGTGATTAGCAGAAAATGAAGGCACGCAGTAAGAAATATCTAGATGCGGTCAAACTACTTGATATAGCCAAAGAATATACGCCGGGGGAAGCAGTAACTCTGGCAAAAAAAATGACTCATACCCGCTTTGACGAGACGGTTGAGCTTCACCTGAGGATGGGACTTGATTCGAAGAATGCCACCCAGCAGGTACGTGGTGTGGCGCTTTTACCCCACGGCCTAGGCAAGAAGGTGCGCGTATTGATTTTCGCTCAAGGGGAAGCGGCCAGAACGGCTGAGACAAACGGGGCAGATTATGTCGGCGGCGATGAGTTGATCCAGAAAATCGAAGGCGGATGGTTAGAATTTGATACAGCGATTGCCACCCCAGATATGATGGGTAAGGTCGGTAAACTGGGAAAAATCCTGGGCCGGAAGGGACTAATGCCCAATCCTAAGGCGGGAACAGTAGTCGCAGCCAACGATTTACCCCGGATTATCCAGATGGCCCTTAAGGGTCGGGTAGAGTTCAAATTGGACCGAACTGCAATTATTCATGTCCCAGTCGGCAAGACCAGTTTTACAGAGGACAAACTGGTTGAAAATCTAACGGCGGTAGTTGAAGCGGTAATGAAGGCCAAACCCAGCGGAGCCAAAGGCCAATATGTCAAAACGGCCTCATTAACGACAACGATGGGACCAGGCATAAAGCTTGACCTCAAACCGACTCTCGCCCTAACCGCTGGTTGACATTATTTGGACTAGGTAATAGAATAATTGACGAGAGCTTAGATAAAGTAAAAATCCAAATAGCCTAAGACAGCAGGGGCCAGTTAAAGCTTAATTGATATATGCCTGCCGAGGAAAAGACCGGACCCGATTAGTGATTTTTATGTAATCGCAGGGTCGGAAAAGTCCTTGTGCTAGCTGTACAAGGACTTGTTTTTTAAGAAATTAAGTACGGTAGAGGAACTAAAAATGCCCACAGAGAAGAAAGCACAAATTATTGAAAATATAAAAGAGGCTTTCGCCAAAAGTAACATTATTATTTTGACTCATTATCAGGGATTAACCACCGCCGAGCTGACGGCGCTGCGACGCAAGCTGCAGACGTCAAACAACGAGTACCAAATAGTCAAGAATACGCTGTTTCGCCTAGCCGCAATAGGAATCGACAAGGGCGATTTGGTCGGGTCGATAACCGGACCAACGGCGGTTGTTTTCGGCTATGGCGAGATCACGGCGCCGGCTAAAGTTTTGGCCACCCACATTAGTACATCAAAAAGTGCCCTAACAATAAAGGGAGGCTTTTTGGGTGACCGTTCATTGACTTCGGCGGAGGTAATGACCCTAGCGACACTACCACCAAGAGAAATACTGCTGGCTATAACTCTAGGCACAATTAAGAGCCCCATAGCCGCTTTAGTAGGCTGTCTTACCACCCCAATGAGAAGTATGGTTGGGGTGTTACAAGCTAGAATTAAACAGTTGGAGGGAGTATAGAATGCCGGAAAACGAAGTGGAAACAGGACAGAAGGATGGCGCCACCGTAGCTACCGAACCAGCGAAAAAGGCCAAGCCACCTGCTCGGACTAAGAAAACGCAAGAAACGAACATTCAGGAAATCATCGAGACCATAAAGAACATGACAGTGCTTGAGTTAGCCGAGTTAGTCAAGACTCTGGAAACCGAATTCGGCGTTACTGCGGCGGCACCAATAGCTGCGGCGGCGGCACCAGCACCAGCAGCGGCAGCTCCAGCAGAAGAACAGACGGAGTTCAATGTCATCCTAAAAAATTTTGGAGCCAATAAAATCAGCGTAATCCGAGCGGTCAGGGAGTTGACCTCTTTAGGGCTGAAAGAATCTAAGGATCTAGTAGAAAGCGCCCCCAAGCCGATAAGGGAAGGGGTCAATAAGGATGAGGCGGCCGCAGCCAAGAAGACTCTAGAAGAAGCCGGGGCAGTCGTCGAAGTTGTCTAGGTCCGGTTGACAAGTAACTTCAAAAGCATCTATAGTTATGCTCAAATCCTTCCCTAAAGGTTGGGGGGCGAAATGCCTCGGGGCGACTGGCTAGTAATGCTTGGGATAGGCGGACTATTTCTCCTTCTTGGAATAAGCGCTTACGTCTGGGGGCGGAACGAGGAGAAGCGGTACTATGATTCTATACCCGCCAAGCGCGTAGATATCCGCGAATTCCTAGAACATTCGCCCTCTCGTCCGGAACCAGGGGCTCTCAAAATAGGTGGGTTTATCGCGATGACGATTGGTTTACTAATGCTACTGACAGGTAGCGCCGTATGGCTGTGGGGTTAAAGACTATCGATGACCGACATCGCAGCTATCGGGCATAACCTATCGGAGACACTCAAGAAATACCCAGCCGATTACATCGAAGCTCACCTTGAGGAAAGCCAGGCTAGCCACATTACCTACCGGGGCCGAGAGTTAGAATCGGTCGACCAGACAACAGCAATCGGGGGCAATGTACGAGCCCTAGTCAAAGGTGGCTGGGGTTTTGTCAGTTTTAATAATCTTGATGACCTGTCTAACCGTGTGGAACTAGCGGTAAAACAGGCCCGCTTAGTCGGTCGCGAGCAAAGTAGTTTTGCTCAAGTCGCACCCATAGTTGATGTCCTACCCGTTGAGACTCACCGAAATCCGACAACGATACCGCTAACTGAGAAGAAGAAACAGCTCGATGAATACCTCGATATTATCTGGCATACACCCCAAATACAAACCTCAACTATTAACTACGGAGATAACCAAAAAAAGTCCGTCTACCTGAATTCATCCGGTAGCTACATTGAGCAGGCCAGAACCGATACTGCCCTGCACCTGGTAGTGGTAGCGACCAAAGGTGGTGAGGTACAGCAATCTGGATTTAGTCTCGGTAGCCGCGGCGATTTTAGTTTGATTCAAGGTCTCCACCAGCAAGTTGCAGAGACGGCTCAGCGAGCGGTCGCGTTATTATCGGCGCCGCAGGTTAAAGGGGGAGAATACACCGTAGTTCTTGACCCAATTCTAGCTGGGGTCTTCGTCCACGAAGCCTTCGGCCATCTATCCGAGTCTGATTTTATTTATGAGAACGAGCGCCTACGCCAGATTATGACTCTGGGTAAAGAGTTCGGCAGCACCGAGTTGAATATCATCGACACGGCGACTATACCCGAATTACGCGGAAGCTACAAATACGATGATGAAGGTGTGCCCGCCAGTAAAACCTATCTCATTCGAGAGGGTAAGCTGGTAGGCCGGCTCCACTCCCGAGAGACAGCCGCCAAGATGAACGAAAAGCCAACGGGCAATGCCCGCGCGATTAATTATCGACACCCCCCCATTGTGCGGATGACCAACACCTATATCGAGCCGCGCTCTGCTTCTTTTACCGATATCATCGGTGATATTGAAGAGGGGGTTTACGCCAAAAATTGGTATGGCGGGACTACCAGCATGGAAATGTTTACCTTCTCCGCTGGTGAAGCCTATATGATTCGCCACGGTAAGCTGGCCGAGATGGTCAGGCCGGTAGTCCTTACCGGTAACGTGTTCACCACCCTCAAAAATATCGATGCCATTGGTAACGACCTGGAAATGAATCAAGGCGGTGGTTGCGGTAAGGGAGCTCAGTCACCACTACCGGTCAGTAACGGCAGCCCCCATATCCGTATTCGCCACTGTTTGGTTGGAGGCCGCTGAGTGGAGCAGATGCTGGCACAAGTAAGAAGGGTGGCAGAGAAAGCTGACGCCTTCGTCGTTTCCTCAGAGGAGACGTCAGTGCAATTCGAGACTAATCGTCTGAAACATATCCAGAGTAAGCAGAGCAGCAGTGTGGCATTACGCGTGGTGTGCCAAGGTAGGATTGGCTACGCGGCAACGACCAATCTGGAAGACAGCCCGCATCTCATCGATATGGCGGTCGCCGCCGCTCGGTTCGGCATACCAGCCAAATTTGAACTACCAGTCATCAGCACCTACCCCCGGATTACGATTTTTGACTCGAAAGTGGAGTCTGTTTCTATCGAGGAAATGATTAAACTCGGTGAAGAACTGATTTGTAGGTTACGGGAACATACCCCTGACCTTCTCTGCGATGCCTATATATCTAAGGATGTGCATTGCGTCCAAATTCTCAATTCCCGCGGTGAGCAGATTAGCTACAAACAGACTATCGCCAACCTGAGTGTTTGGGCCAATTTAATTCGCAGTACTGATATGCTTTTTGTTGGTGACGGTGAAAGTTCTTGTCACCCAATTTTAAACTCGGATACGGTGGCTAAAGAGGTACTCCAGCAACTGGACTTAGCCAAGCACCGTACTCAAGCGCCATCCGGGTTATTACCGGTAGTTTTTACTCCGGATGGCGTCGCCAGCGCCTTCATTCCATCCTTAATAGCGGCATTTAACGGCAAGATGGTTCTGGAGGGGGCTTCTCCCATCGGTAGCAAGCTGGGACAAAAAGTTTTTGATGAGAAACTACAATTACGGGATGACCCGACCATCGCCTATCGCCCCACCAGCCGTCCCTGTGATGATGAAGGTACCACCAGTCAGCGCACGCCGCTTATCGAACAAGGTGTAGTGACCAACTTTCTTTATGATTTGCAGACGGCCGCCCTAGCTCACACCCAGAGTACCGGTAATGGCCACCGCGGCCGCAGCGGCTTACCGGCGCCGTCACCCAGTGCCCTTGTTATCGCCCCCGGTAAAGTTAGCCTAAATGAGATGGTCAGCGATATCAAAGAAGGATTAGTTGTTGAGCAGCTCATGGGCGCCGAACAGGGCAACATTCTGGGTGGTGATTTCAGCGGCAATGTTCTCTTGGGTTATAAGATAGAAAATGGTAAAATAGTAGGCAGGGTCAAAGACACCATGGTTTCTGGAAATACTTACCAGTTACTAAAGAAAGTCACCGCCATTGGTAGGGATCCCAAATGGGTCGGTGGCTCGTTAAATCTACCACCCCTTTGTTTCTCAAAGGTATCGGTGGCGAGTAAGTAGCTTACTTAAATGAGTCATTTATATAAACTGCATGCCCGACCAAAACTTAACTCCCCGAACATGCTGGCGGCATGGCCCGGTGTTGGCAATGTCGCCACAATCGTGGCCACTTATTTAAAAAGTAAGCTGGAATTCAAGGAATTGGGGGAAGTGAAGGCTCCTCATTTCTTTGACCCCATCGGGGTAGTGGTTAGAGACAATGTCGTAGAGGCCCCACAGTTCCCCGAGAACAAGTTTTACTACTGGAAAAACAAAAATAAGGATGCAGGCGGCGACCTGATACTATTCGTCGGCGATGACCAGCCTATGACCAAAGGTTATGAACTAGCTCAGTGCGTCCTTGACGTGGGGTTAAGTTTTGGGGTTAAGAGAATATATACCTGCGCGGCGGCGATTACACGCATACATCATACGGAACAGCCTAAGGTATGGGGAGTAGCTACCAACCAACAATTAACCGATGAGTTAAAAGGACACGACCTAGTGCAAAGGGGTAACCTGCAGATCGCCGGGTTGAATGGACTACTGTTGGGCGTTGCCAAAGAGAGGAGTGTCGACGGCATTTGTCTTTTGGGTGAAGTACCTGCGTATGCTACCCAAGTACCAAACCCGATGGCAGCTCTGGCAATAATCGGGGTTCTAACAAGAATACTCGGCGTTAAGATTGATACCCTCGAGCTGGCAGCACAAGCCAACGAAACTAAGGAAAGAATGAAGCAACTCGCCGCTCAAGCTATGGGTGAGTATATTGACCTCTTCACTGAGCCAATCTGGGAACAAGGGACGGAGGAAGAAGAGGAGGGGTAGAGCTACGATGCCACTCTCCGGTAAAGAGACCCTAAAGGTTAAGATTACTGGCAACAAGGTTATACTTCGAGAAAAAAGACTACCTGACGCATGGAATGATTACACCTGGGAAGCAGACTCCGATTTAGCGCAATTAGATGCGGTGCACGCGCTGACGATTCCTTTCTCCAGCTATCTCATCGACTATGCTGAAGGACTACGTGCTCCTTTCCTCAACAGTCACCGCTTTGCTATCGACACACGGGATGGTAAGCACATTGGTAACTGTTCCTATTACCACATTAGCAAAATAAAGAGCGAGGCTGAGCTGGGTATCATGATTGGTGACCGTAATTACTGGAATAAAGGCTATGGCGAGGATACCGTAACCACCATGGTTGATTACATTTTCCGCGAAACAAAGCTCAAGCGTATCTATCTGAAGACTCTGGAATCGAACACCCGAGCACAGAAATGTTTCAAGAAGTGCGGTTTCGTCTGGTACGAAAAATTACTCAATGATGGATTTAACTTTATGCTAATGGAAACATCCCGTAAACATTGGCTAACAAAGCAAAAACTAACATAAGGTAATATGATTACCAATGGTAGAACCGAGTAGACATCACAGTGTAGTGGTCAGAGATGACAGGCACTTCAAACGAGCGCCCGTGGCCCAGCTTAACGCTTGAACATCCAGTTCCGAAATATGATGGGCGGTATTATTGTAGTCAACAAGCTCATCAGTATCAGGACAGCATACGTATCCTGGCGAATTAACCCTTGGTTAAGTCCTATCAAAGCGATAATCATAGCCACTTCGCCCCGTGGCGCCATGCCAAGGCCGATAACCAGAGAATCTTTAAGGCCCATTCCCTGAAGCTTCGCCGGGATACCGCAGCCAATGACCTTAGTTAGTATAGCTACAGCAGATAAAGCGACGATGAACCACACCAGACTTGGGGAAACAACACGGATGTCCATGATTACCCCCAAGGAAACAAAGAAAATAGCAGCGAATATGATTTGAAGATACTCTGCCCCTTCTTTGAAAATATGGCCATGTTTCAGCTTGGCACCAGCAAAGGAAGCACCGGCCAGAAATGAGCCCACTATAGCTGATAACCCAACAAATTCAGCCATCATCGCGTAGAGAAAGGCGACCATCATAGTAAAGATAAAAATAGACTCCGGATATTTTATTGCCAGCTTCGTTTCATCAAATTTTTGAATTACCCTAGACAGAAGAACCCTACCAGTAAAGATCCCGACTCCCACAAAGCCAACAGCTTTCACCGTCGTTACCATAATTACCCCAAACGAAAATGTCCCGGAGACAATTCCTTCCGATGCTGATAAAGCCAGCAGAGCCAGAATATCGTCTATCACTGCGGCACCAATAATGGCCTTTGCCGGTAAAGTCTGGAGTTTACCCATCTCCTTTAATACGTTTGCGATTATCGCGATGCTCGTTGCTGTCAGCGCGGTTCCAATAAACACGGAGGCATTAAAGTCAAAATGGAAAATCGTCGCGAGATAGAAGCCCCCAAACCAGGGGATAACTGCTCCACTGAGGGCAATAAGCAAGTAACGTGGTTTGGTTATTTCTTTGGCTTCAAATTCCAATCCTATGGTGAAAAGTAGGACGACAGCCCCCAGATGCGCCAGGCTAGAAACGAAATCTGTATAGGTAACCAGTCCAAGAAAGCTGGGCCCAACAATTATGCCATCTAAGATTATCCCCACTACGGCTGATTGATTAATTCTGTAGGCAAGCTGGTATCCTGCCAAAGCGACGAAAAGCAGGAGACTCATTTGGAATTCGGGGCTTGTTATGATTGATTGTTCGATAAGAATCACCTCTATCAGAAAGGAGGTTTTGAAGACAGATTAATACGCCATCTCCGACCTATCTCTATCGATCGCCAAAAGCTAGCTCCGCAGACGTAGCTTCCAGCTCTAGCTTGTCCATCTCCATTTGAACCGGTACCGGGTAATCCCCCGTGAGACAGGCCAAACAGAAAATCTCTTTGGGTAGGGCGATCGCTTTGATTAAACCGTCAATACTGAGATAGCCCAGCGAATCGGCCCCAATAAAATCCCGGATCTGAGGGATGGTTTTCTGGGCGGCGATTAGCTCCCAACGAGTGGCCATATCGACACCAAAGAAGCAGGGATAACAAAGCGGTGGGGCACAGATACGCATATGCACCTCTTTTGCGCCGGCTCTTCTCAGTAGTTTGATTACTTGAGGCGTCGTCGTACCGCGGACAATACTATCATCGATTAAGACTATCTTCTTATTAGCAAGTATTTGTGGTAACGGATTAAACTTAAATTTAACCCCCAAGTCTCGAATACGCTGGTCGGGCTCAATAAAAGTACGCCCCACATAGCGATTTTTAATTAAGCCCTCGGTCACAGGTACACCTGCTTTCAGGGAATAGCCAATAGCAGCGGCCGTCGCTGAATCGGGAACACCAATGACTAGATCAGCTTCTACCGGATACTCTGCAGCCAGCCCCGCGCCCATAGCCATGCGGGCGGAATAGAGTAATCGCCCATTAATTACGCTATCGGGGCGGGCGAAATAGAGATACTCAAAAATACACAGTGCTTTACGGGACGTCTCTTCTCGATAGCTCTCGACACCGTTCTCTGAAATTGAGACAATTTCACCCGGCTCGATTTCCCGAATAAAGTTAGCACCGATATGGTCCAGAGCGCAGCTTTCTGAAGTTACAACCCACCCGCTGTTAATGGAGCCAAGGCACAACGGGCGGACGCCCATCGGGTCGCGGGCGGCAAACAAACGGTCGTTGATTATTAAAGTTAGGGAGTAGGCGCCCTGAATACGGCGCATGGTATATCTAATTTTTGCAATCCAATCGTTGCCGGGAGCAGAAAGAATACTATTAGCAATGACCTCGGTATCAGTAGAGGTATTGAAGACATAGCCCTGCTCGGAGAGTTCTCGAGACAGTACTTCTGAGTTAACGATATTCCCGTTATGAGCAATGGCAACAGTATTGGCGGCATTACTCACCACAATCGGTTGAGCATTGCATATACGGCTGGAACCCTTAGTAGAGTAACGATTATGACCAATGGCGATATGACCAGTGAGCCGGCTTAAGGCCTCTTCATCAAAGACCTGGGAGACCAGCCCCATCTGAGCGTGGACTTGAAGTTTCTTCCCACCGGCCGTAGCAATGCCGGAGCTTTCCTGGCCGCGATGTTGGAGAGCAAACAGGGAAAAAAAGGTCAACCGAGCTACATCTTCATTGGGAGCATAGACACCGACAACGCCGCAACTCTCGTGCAAATTACGCTCCTCCACCTACCCTGCGATTATAACCGATTTGATACGACGCGGTCAATTGGGTGTTACGAATTCTTAATTCACCCTCTTCCCTTATTTCCCAACCTCATGTATACGCCTTTTGCCGTATTTTACCTTAAGTCTTTTCCAGGTAAATTTCCTTCGCCAACGTTTTACCGCTCTTGGTAAGGAATACAGTATCAATAACACTATTTAGTCTCTTCTGATCACCGATATCGTACTCGTCCTCCAGATTAACCAACCAATCGGCATCATAAACAAGGCTAAAATCCCTAGTGGTTATCTTACCCGGACTATGGTGGTGAGCGATGATTTGACAGATGGACTCAATTTGACCTGGCTCAAACCCTAGTTCGGTCAAGATCTGCCGGGCGATGGGCGGCCCCTCTATCTCTTGGTATTTACCGGATGAACTGCCGTACTTTTCCTCCGCCTGGTGAATACCGATATCATGAAGCACTGCCGCGCCAGCGACAACCAGATAGTCGCCCCCTTCTTTTTGCCGAAGTTGCTCGGCATATTCGGTCACCTGACGGGCATGTTCGATTCTCCTGATATCACCATTAAAGTAGACTTCCATAGCGACCAGTAAGGCCTCTTTTGTCCCGTTCATTCTTACCTCACTTAAAACAGATAGTGGACGATTAAATCCAGACGACCGCGCTTTATCAGGTATAGGCCGGAGAACCTCATCACCTGGCGTATACTCTCCCGATAGCCAGAGGCATAACAATGGGTCAGACAATTCTTACACGCTGGTTTCGGGTCATGACGACACTGTAGTAATTTGGCCATACCGTGGCTCAGTAACTTCTGGCAGTCCTGGCAGAGAGCTAGGTTAAGGTGACTCAGGCTTTGTCGAGCCCTCTCATCCTTAATTGGGAAGCTATTTTTCTCTTGTGTCCGGTGATTCTCCCGGCAGAAAATTGAGATAAACCCGCCCAATGTTTTCAAATCCCTTGTCTTTTTGTAGTCGAGCCTTTCGAACAGTTTAGACATATGTTCTCTTATCTATCAGATGTACCAGTCTATTACCGCAGAACGAACGAGAGCCAAAAAGTCCGTCAGCCCCATAATATCATCAATGTCGCCCAACAAGCCGTCCACAGTAATATATGAAATGCTGCCATCGCGTTGGGGCAGGCATAGAGTTTCAGTCCTAACTTTCTGGCATCGACGAGCTGAGTGTCCAAGGAGACGATGCCGGCAAATACCAGACCACGCTGAAGATAAGCACGTACCCCAGACAAGGTTTCCTCGCCGACATCCACCAGATAACCCTTGGTAAATCGCCTCAAACCTTCGTAAGTAAGCAGAATATGCTCTCCCAAACCGCTTGCTAGACTGCCAGAGCAATACTCAGCGCACAGGCGGCACGACCGTAGTCTCCGCTGTGTGGGATAATGGTAAGTCGCTCTTTTTGCTGGCCGTTAACCAACTGTCGTCTTTACCTATTTCCCCCCTATATTGTGTCAACCTATTTTATTAGAGGGACACCAGCTTTGCTAGATACCTCTTACATCGCCCATTGTTCCGAAAGGATCTCTCCCTGAAGGCTAACGATAATAGCTTTGATGGGCACCTTTACTGCTGAAGACTGTACTGCTTCCTGGGCTAGATTTAATAACCCCATACAGCAGGGCACCTGCATGATCAAAACCGTCAGAGTATTTATCCTGGCATCTTCCAACCAGGACTTTATCTTGGCCGAATATACATCTTGTCCTTCATCTAATTTAGGGCACGCAATAGCAATAGATTTTCCTTTTAATTGCTCCGGATGGAAACCTCCCATAGCGTAAGCTACGCAGTCAGCCGTCAAAAGTACATCCGCCCTCTCGTAATAAGGCGCCGTCGGTGAGATAAGGTGCAGCTGAATCGGCCATTGCTTTAACTGGGATGTAACCTTTCCTGTCGTTTCTTCTTGATCCCCCTCATTCCTAAGATCAACCATTTTCGCACCTGGACATCCTTCAAGCTCTGTCATTTTACAACCTCCGTTAATTTTATTTTTCCTTCTAATTTATTAATAAACCCCTCACACCGCTTAGGTACATCGCCAAACTCTTCATCTTTCTCATTAAATTTAGCGAATAATTCACCCACTCGAGTGATGGTGAAACTCCTGTCCATCCAAGGGTATAGGATTTCGTCTTCTTTCTTAATATGCTCAGAAAGAAGCTCTTGGTAGGCTTGCAGATGTTCAGAGACTGCCTTTTTATCCCTCTTATCTAACGCTACCAGCATAGCCCTGACATGGGCTCTCCCCGTCTCGTGGTCCTCACACATAGTCTTAATGATGTCTAAACCCTCATCAAAACATTTAAAGAGCACCTCCTCTTCTTTGGCATGATGGTATTTATCGGCATAGGAACGGATAAACTCAATACCATCAATGACAAGTTGCCTTCCCTCTTCTGATTCTACATCTAGATTCTTGATTACTTCAGGTATCATTGCCACCCATCTTTTTATCAAGGTATGCTCATCAACCAGTTTTTTCATCGGTGGGGAGTAGCTTATCTCTTTAGGCCTAGCCTCGTTTTTTCTTTTAATCTCGGGGATCTTTACTTCTCGGTCGGGATAGATAACTCCGGCAATCCTAGCCATCAATTCTTGCTCTTCCTCAGGAAGGAGATTATGTATTTCTACAATATCCTTTAACAAACAAGAACCAACGCCACATGGCACACAGCCAATATTATATTCATTAAGGCTATCGGCTATTTCCGGGAACTGATTAATTATCTCTTTTATACTTTTATTTAAATATTCTTCCATACACTACACCTCCTTTTTCTCCGATATTACTTCGTTAGTTAGTAAGCGCCACTTTTGAGAAATTTCCTCAAGTTCAGCCTCGTTGAACAAACTCTGGACGACGGGTAAGAGCAACTCGTTCTCTTTTTTGATATGTTCCCGAAGTAGTCGCTCGATACGGCCATTGATTTCCTGAACTTCAGCCGAAAGAATCTCCGTATTTTCTGTCACACCTACCTCTAATTTATCCGCTACATCCTTCAAGCGCTGGAACCACTGCCTCCATTCTTCGTGTTCTCGCAGTAATAGGCGTGTCGGGTTTCTCTCCCCACCAAGATGCTTATTAAACACGGGAAAGAGCACCTCCTCCTCGCACCGGAAATGCAATCTCACATCCTTATCAAAAAATTCCTTGACCTTCCCCAGATGGTTGAGTCCGCGGTCCCGTAGCGGTGACCCAGTACCTAAAGTACCGAACTTGAGACATAAGCTAACCCCCCGCAACAGACCCAAGTTTTCCAGAATACGGTCATGCTCCCGCTTAAGAATATCCAAGGGCGTACCCGATAAATCTTCCTTTAACCCCGGTTTTAGCCGTTCGTAAACTTCCGGCCCAACGCATTCCTTAGCGTAGGGACACCAATCAATACAGGACGCCTGCCGTTCCCTCAATACCTTATTTTTACAGTTAGGGCAGGTGGCTTTTAGCTCATCCGTCCAGATTTCTACCTCCCGACCGCAGTTCGGGCAGGGGATAGATTCCGGTATGGGATTACGAATCGTCCGTGACCCAGGGCATGATTTATCCAATGTCATCTCATATCTCTTTACCCGATCGCTTTGTCTTAATCTACCGTCAATTATTTCATTTGTATATGACTTTTGTCGGAAGGCACCGTGTTCTCCTACACAATACCAGAGAGCTATGATAAGATTAAGCGTTGATTACATTCGAGAAGGAGCCAATGCCCTCACGAAGTGATTTCTTGCGGTCGGTGCCTTACTTTGCCGGCTTGAGCGAAGAAGAAATAACGCCGATAGACAGGGCACTAATCGAACGCTCTTTTACCAAAGGACAAATACTGTTTCTTGAAGGTGAACCATGTCAAGGGCTGTATCTGGTCAAATCAGGACAGGTCCGTACTTTTAAGAGTTCACCCGAAGGGCGAGAGATAGTGATGCTCATTGCTCGCGCCGGGGACAGCTTCAACGATGCCCCGGCCTTTGGTGGCGGCCTAAATCCAGTGAGCGCCGCTGCACTCGAACCGTCTACTGTCTATATCATAACCAGACAGAAGCTGGTTTCTCTACTGGCAAACTGCCCGGCGGCAGTAGCCATCATCAAAGGGCTGGCTTTACGGTTACGCCACCTGACAACAATAGTTGAGGACCTTTCTTTCCGCAGTGTCACCAGCCGACTAGCCAAGCTGTTGCTCGAACTAGCTGTAGCTGAAGGTAAGTCTTCCCCCGTACCACACCTAACGCAAGACGAGATGGCGTCGATGATCGGCTCCGTTCGAGATGTGACCGGGCGTGTATTGAGAGCTCTAGAGAAAACCGGAGCGATTCGCATTGAAGGCCACCGTATTCTGGTGGTCAATGCGGATCTACTGAGAAAGATGATTTAAGTTTTCGGACATAAGTCGTATACAGGGGTACAGCATAAAGTAATAATATAACTAAAGAAACTGATAAACAGAAAAAGTAGAGCCTGTTGATATGCCATCGATGTTAGAAATCGACCTTGACAAGTGCAATGGATGCGGGGATTGCGTCGAGAAATGTCCAACCCAAGCCGTTGAGTTAGTCAGCGGCAAACCATCAGTAGTACGTCCTGATGAGTGCGATTACTGCATCGAGTGTGAGATTTTCTGCATCCCCGGCGCCATCAGTTGCTCTTTTGAGATAATCCTTGCTGATCCCGGGGATATACCGAAAATTGATTAGAAAGCAGGCTGTCCCAGAGGCTTTACGCCCCAGTCATCATGGTGGTTGTTTGATTTTGGCGGTATTATTATCCGTATCTGCCCTGAGCTATCTGCTCTCTTCTTGACCAAAAACCGATGGTTCTGGCTTATCACCAACACTTACCACCAACGCCCGTTTTCTTCCCCAATAAATCCACATGGCTACCGAGGCCACGAAAACAAACAAGGCTATCATTTGTGCCTGCTGTAGACCACCAAAAGTAACATTTTGCTGGCGCACGAAAGTCAGGAAAAAGCGTCCCAAAGAATAGAGAGGCAAATAGATCAGAAGAACCTGACCGTCTTTCTTAAAGACATGTCTCAGCCGCCAGATAGCTAACAAGACTAACCCATTCCAGATAGCTTCGTAAAGCGGGTAGGGATGAGTTGGTACTCCCCTCAAATCTAGTGGTACTAGTGCCCCCGGGTGGGTGTAGGTGAAAGCCCAAGGCAAGTCGGTAAGCCCACCGTAGGCGTCTCCGTTAATAATACAGCCGAACCGACCGATTATTTGCGCCGCTAGTAAGCCCGGCGTCATCACGTCAACGAGACGAGCCAGAGGCAGGTGTTTCACCCTAGCGTAGGCCACGGTAACGACCGTACCCCCAGCTAATCCACCCCAGATAGCCAATCCGCCGCGCTGGAACTGTAAAATCAGAGCGGGATTACTAGCGTAGAACGACCACTCGTCGATAACATGAAACAATCGGGCGCCGACCACCCCCCCCAGCACCACCCAGAGGGTAAGAGAATAGATTTCGTTTATTGGCAACCCCTTTCTTTTACCTTCATAAATAGCTATGAGCATGGCAGCAATTATGCCCAGCATGATCTGCAGACTATGCCACCGAAGCGCAAATCCGCCAAAGTAAAGGATTACCGGGTCGATGTTAATGACAATACCATCCATAACCACCAACACCTCAAATCTTATTATCCTGCTTTTTCAGAAAATAAGCAAAACCAAATGATTATTACCAGAGGAAATCAACTTATCGCCAATCTCCCATTTTGACATTTACTACGTTCCACCCTTACAATGACCCAGTGGCTAGAATAACTCGGGTAGTCCCGGCTATCCTTACTAGCGAGCCGGAAGCCCTCCACCGTATGATCCGGCAGGCCGAAGATTTTGCCAGCTATGTCCAATTTGACATAATGGATGGAAATTTTGTCCCTACCTACAGCATAACGGATAAGGCCCTGGAAACCGTTACCATCAAGTTCAAGTGGGAAGCTCATCTGATGGTAGAACATCCGGCTAATTACCTAGTAAACTTCAAGAAACTTGGTGCCAGCAAAGTGGTTTTTCATTACGAGTCTTCACCATCGCCAGAAGAAATTATCTCGTTGGCCCGTCAGCTCTCCATTGAAGTTGGTCTGGCAATTAATCCCACCACCCCTATCTCGGCTATCTTACCTCTCGTAGAAACAGTAGATAGTCTTCTTTTTATGACCGTCCAGCCTGGTTTTTACGGGAGTAAGTTTCAATCACAGGTCATAGACAAAATAGCGGAGTTCCGCCGTCTCCACCCCATGTTTGAGATAGGAGTTGATGGTGGCATAAATGAAACCAACGTCGCCCTAATAGCCAATTCTGGTGTTAATGATATTTGTGTCGGTAGTGCCATATTTCTCCAACCATCTCCTAGTGAGAGCTATCGCCGTCTGCTGACACTGACCGAGGAAGCTTCTCAGGGACAAACAAAATCCTAGTAGTCACCGGCTATATCAAGAGAATGAACGCCCAAGACGGCTATTTCGTATGGCTCTTTCAGCCGGGCGTATAGCTCCTTTAAGGGAACCCCGTCGTAAACAGCCCCGATGGTAACATGTAATTTCATTGTCTTTTCCCTATAAGCCGTAGAGCTTCGTTCACTACCCGCTCAGGGGTCAGCCCAAACTTTTCATAAATCACCTCACTCGGGGCGGAAGCACCGAAGCGTGAAATACCAATGATGACTCCCTCTGGACCGACGAATCTTTCCCATCCCAGCGGTGACCCAGCTTCTACCGAAACACATTTTTTTATATCGGGAGGCAACACACTGTTCTGATACCCCACCGGCTGGCTATCATACAGTTCCCATGAAGGCAAAGAGACAACCCGCGTACCAACCCCCTGAGCCTGCAGACGTTTACCGGCTTCCAGAACAATATGTACCTCCGACCCAGTACCGATAAGAATAACGTCCGGTATAGTCGCCGCTTCCCACAATACATATCCACCGAGGCTAACGCCGTCGGCCGGAGCGAACTTATTTCGGTCGAGAACAGGCAAGTTCTGTCGGGAAAGAATAAGTGCGGTGGGGCCATTACGACGTCCCAGGGCAATTTTCCAAGCCTCGGCCGTTTCCGTAGCATCGGCTGGGCGTATAGTTACTAGATTAGGCACGGATCTCAATCCAATCAGTTGCTCAATAGGCTGGTGCGTTGGCCCATCCTGCCCCAATCCAATGGAGTCGTGAGTGAAGATATAAATTACCCTAATACCCATCATCGCCGCCAGACGTACCGGCGACCGCATATAGTCGTAGAAAACAAGGAAGGTACCGGTATAAGGGATTAAGCCGCCGTGCAGAGCCATACCCGATGATATAGACCCCATGGCATGCTCCCGCACACCGAAGTGCATGTTACGACCCCGGTAATCCGCCGGGCTAAAGTCCCCCTGATCTTTCAGGTTTGTCTTTGTCGAGGGAGCCAAGTCAGCTGAGCCGCCAAGGAAAGAGTGAACCTTATTAGCGATAACGTTCATCACCCGACCAGAGGCGTTACGGGTGGCAATAGGCTTATCCTGCCCTTTAAACAAATCAGCCAAACCAGAGTCCCAGCCCTCCGGCAGGTTACCGTTCAGGTCTTCTTCAAGTTGACGGGCCTCTTTAGGGTAGGCCTTAAGGTAGGCTCCCAGTTTTTCCTGCCATTCGTGCTGCCAACGGTGACCGCTCTCTCTAGTACGGCGGAAATGGGCCAAAGCCTCTGCAGGTACGGTGAAAGGCTCGTAAGACCAACCCACTTTTTGACGGGTCAAGAGCACTTCCTCTAAGCCCAGTGGCTCACCATGAGCCGCCGCCGTTCCCGCCTTATTAGGGCTACCGTACCCAATTGTAGTTCGGCAGATGATAAGGCTAGGACGATTTGTTTCCGCCTGAGCCGCACGAATAGCAACATCAACGTCAGCCACGTCCATACCATCAATAGGACCGATAGTGTGCCAGCCATAGGAACGGAAGCGCTGGGGTACATTTTCGGCAAGCGTGATACTAGCTTTACCCTCGATGGATATATCGTTAGCGTCATAGAGAAATATGATCTTCCCAAGTCGTAAAGCGCCGGCAAGAGAAGCCACCTCTGAGCTGACGCCCTCTTCCATGTCTCCGTCTGAGAGCATAGCGTAGGTAAAATGGTTGATAATCTCAAACCCCGGACGGTTATAGTTTTCTGCCAACCATTTTTCGGCGATAGCCATGCCGACGGCGTTACCAACCCCCTGACCCAGTGGGCCGGTGGTCGTTTCGACACCCGGCGTCGGGCCGTACTCAAGATGCCCAGGACTTTTACTCCCCCATTGGCGAAAGTTCTTGATATCATTTAGTGTGAGGCCGTACCCGGTTAGATAAAGCAGGGAATAGAGCAACATAGAAGCATGACCACAGGAGAGGACAAAGCGATCTCGATTTGGCCACTTCGGGTCACCGGGATTATGCTTTAAGAACCGGTCCCACAATACATAGGCCATCGGAGCCGCCCCCATTGGCGTCCCGGGATGCCCTGATTTCGCTTTTTCCACGGCATCGACGGAAAGAAAACGCATCGTATTAATACATAGCTCGTCGAGAGAGCCACCTAAGCTCGTTTCACTAGCATTAGCCACTATCTTCACACCTCTTCGAGCTGACAATATAGATGTGCCGTAATGAAGTTATTATAACCCTTTTCGCCGGCTGATGCCATTTTGCAACACCCAACTCCTAACATTTCACAACAACCTCTACTTAGCCCCCCACCCTTCATTCATGCTATAATTCCTCGATATGAAGGTCTCCGAACTAGGGGAATTTGGTATGATTAACCTCCTCACCGAGGTGGCCCACAACTCACGAGATAAGGCAGCAACCTCCTGGCAGCAGTTGTTTCTAGGTATCAGCGATGATGCCGCCGTCTGGTACGGCGATTCTGCAATGCAACTGGCGACCGTTGATGCTTTACGCCAGGGCATACACTTTACCTTAGAGACAACTCCCTGGGCAGACTTGGGCTGGAAAGCGCTGGCGGTTAACCTAAGCGACATTGCCGCCATGGGTGGACTACCCCGGTACGCCCTAATTTCACTAGCTTTACCTGACCAGACCGAAGTTGAGAATGTTGTTACCCTATATAAGGGGATTATTAAGCTCGCTCGGCAGTTTGGCGTCACCATCATCGGGGGCGATGTTGACCGCTCCCCACTAATCGATATTAGCATCACCGCCATCGGCAGCACCTCTAGTCGGAACCAGCCTTTACTCACCCGCTCGGCAGCTAAGGACGGCGATAAAATAGCTGTCACTGGATACTTAGGCGGGGCGGCGGGCGGACTGGAGATGCTGACCAAACATCTCCAGTTTGACACTGAAGCCACCAATTCACTACGACAGGCTTTCCTCCATCCCTATCCCCGCGTCGCCGAAGGACAAATTTTAGTTGAGAAGGGGGTCAGGGCAACGATTGACATTAGCGATGGATTAGTTGCCGACCTGAACCACATCTGTCAGTCCAGTCACGTAGGTGCCAAAATCAAAGTCGACCGTGTGCCGATTATGCCAGCGGTTAAGGCAAACTTCGGTGCGCGAGCCCAGGAGCTAGCTCTATCGGGTGGGGAAGACTACGAATTACTGTTCACCGCCGATAGCGAAATTCTCGAACAGGTAAAATCATCTGCCCCTTGCCCGATAACGGAAATCGGCGAAATCATCGCGGATGAGAAAAATGAGATCAGCCTGGTTGATAGCCATGGTCGGCCAGTTCACCTTACCAAAACCGGTTGGGAGCATTTTAAACCGGAACGAAGGCAGCGATGAGCAGTTTCGAATTAATTACGCATCGCCCAAAGGAAACCCAAGAATTAGGTAAGCGTACCGGTGAGCTGGCTCTACCAGGCGACGTTTTCCTTCTTGTAGGTAATCTTGGAGCGGGTAAAACCTGTTTCACTCAAGGCCTAGCGTGGGGGTTAGGCATCAATGAATATGCTATGAGCCCCTCTTTTGTCATTATCAGAGAGCTCTACGGCCGGCTACCGCTCTACCACATTGACTTATACCGCCTCGACCAAATCCAGGAGACCGTTGACTTGGGCTTAGACGATTATTTCTACGGCAGAGGCGTTTGTGTCGTCGAATGGGCAGAAAAAGCGCTAAAAATCCCGCCTGCGGAACATCTTCTCATTAAAATCAGTTATTTATCTGCTCTAAAACGCCGCTTTCAGATGCAGCCCAGCGGCCAACACTACGGAGAGATAGTGACCCAATTACAGCGAAACTACAGCAAACAATAAGTGCGCCAAATGCTAATAGCCATCGATACATCAACTGATACCGCCAGCTTAGCGCTGGGCACAGAGGGCAGAATACTCGTCGAACTGACCTGGCGCTGCGGGCAAAACCATAGCACACAACTGCTGCCCAACCTAGTCCACTTACTGAACCAAGCCAGACTCAGCTTATCATCTGCGAGCAGCATTATCGTCGCCAAAGGACCAGGAAGTTATAATGGATTACGCGTGGGACTAAGCACAGCCAAGGGACTAGCCTATAGCCTAGGTATCCCGATAATCGGCATTAGCACCTTAGAAGTTGAAGCCTACCAACATGCTGAGACTGGTCTGCCTGTTTGCCCGATATTCAACGCTGGCAGAGACGAAATCGCCACAGCCATCTACCAAAGCAAACTCGACAAGTGGTCTCAACTTATGATTGAGCAGATAACGACTGTCGACGCTTTATGCTCCCAGATAACAACTAAAACCGTATTCTGTGGTGAATTTGTGCCCACTATCGCCGCCAGATTAAAAGATACACTGAAAGAAAAAACCGTCATACTATCCCCAACCACTAACTGGCGACGCGCTGGTTTTCTGGCAGAATTAGGACTAAAACGATTTCAAGCCGATGACTACGATAACCCGGCCACCTTACAGCCCTTATACCTTCGCAGGCCAACGATTACACAGGCAAAACCACTCTCTTCTAGTATTAAGAAAAAAAATCAAAAGAACCCCGAAGCTTAGCGACAAAATACAAATTAGAAAAGGAGTTTTGATGGAAAGATCTTTAGTTCTCATCAAACCCAACGCCATGAAAAGACAATTGGCTGGCACCATCCTCAGCCGCCTAGAGGCACAAGGACTCAAGATAGTCGCTCTCAGGATGCGGCATATAAATAAGGCCCTAGCCCGACGCCATTATACGGCTCACAAGAGCAAACCATTCTTTAAAGACCTGATAGATTATATTACTTCAAGTCCGATAGTTGCCGTTGTTTTCGCTGGTGAGGGCGCGGTGGAAGCCATCAGGAGGATCATGGGCGACACCAACCCGGTTAAAGCGAAGCCAGGAACACTCCGGCACGATTTTGGGCTTGATATTCAACAGAACGCCGTCCACGGCTCAGATTCCTCAGAAAGTGCGGAAACAGAGATAAAGCTGTTCTTCAGAAAAGACGAACTCTTTGATTACTGAATTCTGATGACAGGCGTCGCCGCACTCCATAGTTCATCAAGCTGGTAGTATTTCCGCTCGAATGGGGCAAAAATATGGATAACAACATCGCCAAAATCAAGCAACAGCCATCCTGAGTCCGATGTCCCCTCACGGTAGTCAGGGGGAACACCTGCCTTTTTCAAGACATACTCAATTGCCTCGCAAATAGCCTGAATCTGCCTTTCCGTTTCACCACTGCAAATCAGGAAATAATCAGCGAAACCGCAGACCTCACGGGTATCCAATATCACAATATCACTGGCTTGCTTTTCACTGGCCGACTCGGCGGCTTTACGGGCAACCTCTAATGCTTCCAGAGCCCAACCCCCAAACTTAATCCCCGAATGTATTATACCACAGGCAGGCCAATTTACTACTTAAAGCCACGATTGCTCACAGCACCCATGATTACGACTTGAAATTACGCCCCAAAAACGTATAGATTATAGTTTATACAAACTGTAATAATGGGAAATTGAGAACATAGGAAATGAACCAACTCCTTTTCGGCACCGGTGGTGTCCCCCACGGGACTCGGACAGGCTCGACTCTAGACGGGATAAGACGTATTACCGAGCTTGGCCTAGGCTGCATGGAAATCGAATTTGTCCATGGAGTTAAAATGGGCGAGGCTAAAGCCCAAGAGGTGGCCAAAACGGCCACGGCAAAGGGCATTAAACTATCCACCCACGCCCCTTACTTTATGAACCTCAACGCCCATGAGCCGGAGAAGCTAAGAGCGAGTCAGGACAGATTACTTCAGGCTGCTCGAGTTGGAGCTTTGTGCGGGGCGGAGACCGTGGTTACCCACACCGCCTTTTATCTCGGTGACCCACCCGATAAAGTCTATAAGCGAGTCAAGCGATACTTACAAGAAGTGGTTCGCCAACTCTGGCAAGAAAACAACCGCATATGGATCAGACCCGAAACCATGGGGAAGGGAACCGAGTTTGGCACACTTGAGGAAATACTTAACCTGTGTACCGAAGTAGAAGGGCTAGCTCCAGTCATAGACTTCGCTCATCTGCACGCCCGAACCGGAGGTATGAATTCCTATCTGGAGTTTACCTCTATCCTGAGTAAAATTAAGGAGCAGTTGGGCCGAGCCGCCCTAGACAATATGCATATCCATTTCTCCGGTATCAGATATGGCACCAAAGGAGAAATCAGCCACCTGAACTTAAAAGAGTCAGATTTACAGTATCTTGGACTCCTGAGAGCTCTACGGGATTTTGAAGTCAAAGGACTAGTCATCTGCGAAAGCCCAAATCTGGAAGAAGATGCCCAGTTCCTTCAAGCAACCTACAATACTTTAACGAAGGTGGGTTAACCGCCTACCAGCATAATGAAGGTTGCTTGATTTCCTAATTACCGTCATTTCTGATATAATAGTAACTGTACCAGAAAATACCCTCTCCGAGGCCAAAGATGCAATCAAGAGAAACTAATAAACCAGACTGGAAACGTAATGGTTTAGTTTATATCGTCTTTTTACTGGCAGGGGTCATCTTGGCAACAATGCTCCTCTCGTCACCGCAGAAGCCGGACGAGGTCCCCCTCAGTGAAGTTATCGCCATGTCCCAAGATGAGAAGATAGATAATATCGTTGAGCAGGGCCAATGGTTAACTATTACGACCACTGACGGAGAGGAAATAAAAACCAATATAGGAGCTCTTAACTACAATGACCTACGGGAACTAGAGCTTAATCCGCAGGTAGAATACGATATCAAACCCGGAGGTATTGATTGGGGTAGCTTACTGATTGGGTTCTTACCGCTAGTTCTCTTTGGCGGCTTGATTTTCTTCATGCTTTTTCGCGCTCGTGGGGCCAATAATCAAGTCCTCGGTTTTGGTCGTAGCCGGGCACGTTTATCGCCAGAATCCAAACCCAGTATAACCTTTGACGACGTCGCTGGTGTCGACGATGCGAAGCAAGAGCTAACTGAAGTCGTCGAGTTTCTTAAATCGCGGGAAAAATTTCAAACTCTAGGTGCCCGTATACCAAGAGGGGTATTACTCGTCGGGCCGCCCGGTACGGGCAAGACACTACTGGCGCGAGCCGTCGCCGGAGAAGCTGGTGTGCCATTCTTTTCCATCAGCGGCAGTGAATTTGTTGAGATGTTTGTCGGTGTCGGTGCCGCCCGCGTACGAGACCTCTTTGAACAAGCTAAGAGCTATGCTCCCTGCATCGTCTTTGTTGATGAGATTGATGCCGTCGGTCGTCAGCGTGGCGCCGGACTGGGTGGCAGCCATGACGAAAGAGAGCAAACCTTAAACCAGATTCTAACCGAAATGGACGGGTTCGATAACAATACCGGCATCATTGTTCTGGCCGCAACCAACCGTCCGGACATACTTGATCCGGCTTTACTCCGCCCAGGCCGCTTTGACCGACGCGTTATCCTCGACCGTCCGGACGTTACCGGTCGGGTTGCCATCCTCAAGGTTCACTCCAAAGATAAGCCCCTGCGTAAGTCAGTCGACCTAGAGGTGTTGGCCAAGCAAACGGCTGGTTTCAGCGGCGCCGACCTGGCTAATCTGATGAATGAAGCCGCCATTTTGGCCGCCAGCCGGGGTAAAACCGCAATTGAGATGTTTGAATTAGAGGAGTCTATCGACAAAGTGACTGCCGGACCAGAGAGAAAAAGCCTAAGAATAAGCCTTAAAGAAAAAGAAATTGTCGCTTACCACGAAGCGGGGCATGCCTTGGTGGCCAAGATGCTACCTGAAGCAAATCAGCCACGTAAAATCTCGATAATAGCTCGTGGTCGGGCTCTTGGTTATACAAAGCCAATAACTGAAGACAGATACATAAACACGTCCTCCTACTATAATGCTGAACTCGCGGTGTTGATGGGTGGCCGTATTGCCGAGGAGTTGATTTTTAACGAAAAATCAACCGGCGCCTCTAATGACATTAAGGAAGCCACGATTTTAGCTCACCGTATGGTCACTGATTTCGGCATGAGCGAGCGTCTAGGACCACGAACCTTCGGTGACAAACAAGAGTTGATTTTCCTCGGCCGGGAAATCTCCGAACAGAAGGATTACGGTGACAAAATCGCCGATATTATTGATGAGGAAGTTAACAATATTATCCATACCGCCCACGAGACAGCGATAGAGCTTCTCACTAAAAACAAGACGAAGCTGATACAAATCGCGCAAACCTTAATCACCAAGGAAACGGTAGAAGCCGAAGAACTGGAGGCACTCCTGGACCCGGCGGCCTCACTCCTACCAAGCACCAAAACAAAACCGGTTCCGAAAACCACTACCCCACCAGTCAAGAAAGTTCCGGTAACTAAGTCCAGGAAAACCCCGAAAATACTCCCCTCATTCCCTAAAGGAGCCCCGGCCCCTTCCGACTAATGCCTGCGGCGGGTCGTATAATCAGCCAACTCGAACAACGACCGACGGCTGACTTGATCCGGTAACCGTTTCAGATTACGACAAGCCTTGGCGCAGTAAACTGAGGCAACTTGATAACACTCCCGCATGATTGACGACGAGTTGCGCACCAGTTCAATAACCTGCTTGAAATCATCCGGATCATCTTTAACCCTAAACAACCTTTTTACCCGGTTATCCTCAGGATAATACTGACGAAGAAGCATTACCGGTAAGGTCAGTGTACCCTGCATCAGGTCGGCACCGACGGGCTTACCTATTTCTTCTTCTGTACCGATAAAATCCAGAATATCATCCACAATTTGAAAAGCAATACCCAGATTATAGCCGTACCCAACCAGAACCTGAATCGATTCCTCGGGCGCCCGGCTCAAAACCGCACCCGATTCCGTAGCCAGCACAAACAGCGCCGCCGTTTTCTTAGCCACCCTTTGAAAATATTGTTCGCTGGTTTGCTCCGGATTAAAAGCATTAAGGGCCTGATTTATTTCCCCACTGGAAATTATTTTAAGGGTTTCGGCGAAAAGCTTAATAGTACGTAGGTTCTCCGTCGAGGCGGTCAGCGCTCCAGCTGCAGCAAAAAGGTAATCGCCGAGAAGTATGGCTTGTTCTTCGCCCCACAGCTTATTGACCGTTGGCCGCCCGCGACGCACTGCAGATTTATCAATAGAATCATCATGAATCAAGGTTGCCGTATGCAAAATCTCAACCGCCGTCGCCATGGGTAGAAGATAATCGAGATTGTAATCATAGGATTTACCGACAAGTAACGTAAGCATGGGACGAATTCTCTTACCACCGCTACTCTTCAAACTATAGTCTAGCAGCTCGGACAGATGGGAAAAGTCAACCCGACGTACTGACTTCAGGACATCTTCGACCCTATCTAAGTCTTCCTGAACGGGCGCATAAATTTCGCTTAGCTCCAAAGTTTTCCTCTTCATCAACCGTAATCGACCGGTCATTGGTTAACCCAATCGACTTGCCTCTATTTCGGCTAATGTCTCCTCTAATTTAGTAAAAAGCGGCTGGGGAAGAACCAATTTCTGCCCCGGTACAGGCAAATGGGACCCCCAGCCATAATCTTCAACCGAACCGATGAAGCCCAGATACTCATGTAACTTCTGGGAGCTAAAGGGTAAAAAGGGATAGAGCATGGTTTTCAATTGAGAAACAACGCCAATTGCCACATAGAGTGCGGTCGCCGCCTTCGACCGATCCGTTTTAATTACCTTCCAAGGTGACTGGGCATCCAGATAGCGGTTGGTCTCCTGAGCCAGCGACAAGGCCAACCGTATTGCCTCACGGAAATGACAACCGTAAAGAAGTTCGTCCACAGTCTTAAAAATAGCTTCAGCCTGACCAAGCAAGGCTCGACTCTGATTATCCAATACCCCGGCTGGCGGGACACAGCCATCAAAATTACGGTAGGCAAAGGTAAGAGCACGATGTACCAGATTACCATAGGTGGCAACTAGCTCATCATTATTACGACGGATAAGTTCCCGCCAGGAAAAATCAGTGTCGCTGGTTTCAGACATGTTTATCGAGAGCAGGTAGCGCAGAGCATCCGGGTCATATCGCTCCAGATAATCTAGTACCCAGACAGCCCAGTTACGGCTAGTGGAAAGCTTCTTACCCTCGATAGTGAGGAACTCATTAGCCGGCACATCATAGGGCAGCTTGAAGTCACCATAGCCCATTAACATTGCCGGCCAGATGATGGTATGAAAGGGAATATTATCCTTACCTATAAAGTAATAACTCTTTACCCCATCGCCCTGCCAGAAAGGACGCCACTTTGTCTCGTCTCCGCTGGATTTAGCCCACTCTTTGCTTGCCGAAAGATAACCAATGACAGCCTCAAACCAAACATAGAGACGCTTGCCCTCATATCCCGGTAGAGGCACAGAGATACCCCACTCAATATCACGGGTGATTGCCCGATCCTTAAGCCCCTCTTTCAAAAAACTCAGCGTGAAATTAAGAACGTTTGGCCGCCAGTGGGTCTGTTGCTTTACCCAAGACAAAAGCCGGTCGGTAAAAGCAGTCAGTTTAAGGAAAAAATGCTCCGAATCCTTAAACTGAGGCGGTGTCCCACATGTGCGGCAGTGAGGTTTAATCAATTCTATGGTGTTAAGTGGCTTACCACACGTATCGCACTGGTCTCCTCTCGCTGACGAAGATTGGCAGTAGGGACAGGTACCTTCAAGATAGCGGTCAGGCAAGAAACGCCGGCACTTCGAGCAAAAAGGCTGGGACATCGTCGCTTTGTAAATATAGCCTTTATTAAGCAAGGTAAGAAATATGTCCTGGGAGACGGCACGATGATTGACGGTTTCCGTATTAGTGAACAGGTCAAAGATAATACCCATCTTCTGCCAAGACTCGAGAAACTGCTGATGATAACGGTTAGCAACCTCGCTCGGCTTCTTCCCCTCTTCTTCCGCCCTAAGCGTTATCGGCGTACCGTGCATATCGGAGCCAGAGACCATCAATACCTCGTTACCTTTGATACGGTGGTAGCGGACAAAGATATCTGCCGGCAGATACGCCCCGGCAATATGCCCCAAATGGAGCGGCCCGTTAGCGTAGGGCCAGGCTACACCAATAAAGATTCGCTCACCCATATCATCCCATCACAATTATGTCATTACGTAAGAAAGTTATGGGAAGAAAGTTAGCGCCCGCCCATCCTTCTCTTCTTTGTAACGAGCATATCCCTTATCGATGGCACACGGAACGCAGTAATGTATTATCTGTCCCTTATCGACCTCACCGCCATTCTCTTCATCGACAGCTAAATAGCGCTCGGAATGAGGGATAATACCCTGGCACTCAGCACAACAAATCTCCCCCAAAGAGATACAACCTTGTCGCATTCGTTTCGTTCCTCCCGACACTAAAATATGCCTAAAACATTACGCCGGCCTAAGCCAGGCCCGATAAAGCTCCTTTTTAGATAAGCCGGTTTGGCAAGACACTGTGGTAATCGTCTCTTTGGCCGCGACCCCTGAGAGGCGCATCTGACGCAGCCACCGCTCAATATCCGGGGTCAATTGCGGCTTTCTCTCTTCCCTTTGGCCTTCAATAACCAGAGTAAACTCTCCCCTCGGCTCGACGAAGTACTCGCTAGCCTGAGAAATAGTGCCACGGAACACTTCCTCATGAATCTTGGTCAGCTCACGGCAGACGGCGATACGCCGGTCGCCAACAACCAGCAACAAATCGTTCAGCGCCGCTCGTAGCCGATGCGGGGCCTCTAAAGCTATTACTGTCGCTGGTTCATTAATCATCGTCCTCAGAAGACGCCGCCGCTCATTCACCCGACGGGGTAGAAAGCCGAGATAGATAAACCGGTCGGTCGGCAATCCTGAGACCGCCAACGCCGCAACCACCACCGATGGACCCGGAATAGGTACAATCGGAATACCTCTCTGGCCCACTGCCGCAACCAGTTCGTACCCCGGGTCAGAAATACCCGGTGTTCCTGCCTCAGAGACCAGCGCCACATCGCCCTGTTCCAAAAAGTTCAAAAGGTAATCCAATTTAGCCCGCTTGTTATGTTCATGATAACTGGTCATTGGCGTCTTAATCTTATAAGTGGTCAGTAATCTCCGCGTCTTTCGAGTATCTTCCGCAGCGATTAGCTCCACCGTACGTAAAGTCTCGAGAGCGCGCCACGTAATATCTGACAGATTACCAATAGGCGTGGCCACGATATAGAGAGTCGGCATGGTCTCTTGTCTGCCTCGAGCATCATACTTCCCTGGAAAACTGGGATTATTATAACTCGCTATTCTGTTACCTGTCTAGCCACGTGCAAACGTCCATAGCATAACGATTATCATCACCTACTAGTAGGGAAAAACAACATTTGCGACTTCTACCGCCTTGATTAAAAGCCCACCACTCCATTAGCCCTGTCAGTGTTTCTTCACCCCTAGCACTATTTCGTAGCCTTCCAGTTTGTAGCGCTCGGTGGAGACACCCTGTTCCGGGACTCCTTCAACAAGCTCTCGGGATAATGTTTCCCGCTTAATATAATCAGCAAACTGCGTCAAGACCGGCTTGATATTGGCATCACCTTGATAGTATGTGATGATATGGTCGGCAATATCGAACCCAGCAGTGCGCCGTATCGTTTGCAGACGATGTACAATCTCCCGAGCCATCCCCTCCGCCTGAAGCTCAGTGGAAATCTCGGTGGAAACAGCCACGGCGTAATCCCCCTCTGAACTAGAGACACAATCTGACTTATCCAGTTCAGCCAGACTATCAACCGCAGTCAGTCCCTTAACATTAAGTTCATCCAATATCAACGGGAGCACGCGCTTGAGACTTTCTTTCTCTCGGCTCACACTGACCTTAACCAGGGCTTCGGCTAAAGGTTGGCGCACCTTGATTCCCGCTTGACTACGAGCCGCTCGCCCCAGACGGCATACCCTCATCGCCAGCCGCATGTCTCCTGATAGCCGCTGGTCAATTTTCCTCTTATCCCCCACCGGAAAATCGGTCAGATGGATACTTTCTGGCGCTTCGGGAAATACGGAACAAACCAAGTTCTGGTACAGTTCCTCCGCCAAAAAAGGAGCAAAGGGAGCCAGTAGCTTAGCCAAGGTCACCAGACACTGGTAAAGAGTAGTGTAAGCCGAGAGTTTATCGGCATCGTTCTCGCTCTTCCAGAAACGCCGCCGGCTACGACGGACATACCAGTTAGATAGCTCATCAACGAAGCTCTCGATTTTTCTACCGGCTTCAGCCGGGTGGTAGTCAGCCAGAGCCGCATCAACATTAAGAATAAGCTGGTTAAGCTCAGAAATAAGCCAGCCGTCAAGCTCTGCGGGTTTAACCTCCCCTTCAGCGGTAGGATCGACCCCAATAAAATCAGTGAAGCGGTCAATATTGGCGTAGGTGACAAAGAAAGAGTAGACATTCCATAGCGTCAAGAAAAACTGGCGGGTGATTTCGGCAACCACCTTCTCATCAAAGCGGCGCACGTTACCCGGGGGTGCCCCTGTTAAACAATACCAGCGCAGGGGGTCAGCCCCATATTTGTTAATCACCGCCCATGGCTCCACCACATTCCCCTTGGCCTTACTCATCTTATCACCTTTGACATCAAGGATATGCCCTAGGCAGATAACATTCTTGAAGGAAGGGCGACCGAAGAGTAAGGTGGAGATAGCGTGGAGACTATAGAACCAGCCGCGCGTCTGGTCAACTGCTTCGCAGATATAATCGGCGGGAAATTTCCCTTGTTGAATCAAAGTATCAAGTGACCCCTCGTCCCCAAAAGGATAGTGGTTCTGCGCGATGGGCATATTCCCGGAATCAAACCAGCAATCAATCACTTCAGACACACGCCTCATGCTACCGCCACACTCAGGTTTGGCACAGATGAAGGTCATCTCATCAACAAAGGGACGGTGCAAGTCCAGGGGCTCTCCTAACCCGGAAAAACCCGGTTTCTCAGCCAGCTCATTCACACTGCCGATGCACTCATACCTATCGCAGGACCCGCATTGCCACACTGGTAGTGGCGTCCCCCAATAACGCTCACGAGAGAAAGCCCAGTCCACATTGTTCTGCAGCCAGTCGCCAAAACGGCCATACTTGATGTGCGCCGGATACCAGTTTATCTCCTCGTTACCAGCGATAAGTTTATCCTTCACAGCGGTAGTGCGGATATACCATGTTTTTTTGGCATAGTAGAGCAGAGGCGTACCGCAACGCCAGCAGAAGGGATAGGTATGGCGAATTACCCCGCTGTGGTAGAGTAGATTCCGCTTTTTAAGGTCTTCAATAACCAGAGGGTCAGCCTCTTTCACGAACTTACCTACCCCTGGTGTTATCGGCGACTGGCCTGGTCCAAATATTGGTACAGCAGACCCCGCAAGAATTTCCTCTCTACGTTTAGGGGTAAAACCAGTTGGAAATTTTTTCACTATGCCTCTCAAATCAACGGTATGAACGAGAGGTAAACCTTCTTTTTGACCCACTTCAAAATCTATCTCACCATACGCGGGGGCGATATGCACTATGCCAGTACCATCATCCATAGACACAAAATCACCTTCGATAACTCGATAACCTTGTTTCTTATCCTCCTTACTATAATCAATAGGAATCTTATACAGACATTCATAGTACAGTCCCTCTAAATCACGCCCCTTAACCAGTCCGACTACCTTCTGATCACTAAGCCCGGTATCTTCTCGACGAGCATCAGCCAAAATAAGATGCTCATCGCCGACTTCGATAACCGTGTAATCCGCCTCAGGAGCCACCGCCAGTGCCGTATTACCAGGCAACGTCCAGGGCGTAGTAGTCCATGCTAACAAATAAGCTGGTTTACCTGACGATTTAAAAAGTTTCCCGAGATGAGCAAAAACGTCAGAACTGTTTAATGATGCCGGGACAACCTTAAACTTTACGTAGACCGAAGGGTCTGGGATGTCATCCTGATAGCCCAGAGCGACCTCGTGGGAACTGAGAGAGGTGCCGCAACGGGGACAGTGGGGGGTAACCTTATAACCCTGATAGACCAGTCCCTCATCCCACATTCGCTTGATTGCCCACCAGCCGGTCTCGATATAGTCATTATCCATGGTGATATAGGCGTGTTCCAGGTCAACCCAGAAAGCAATGCGCTCGGTCAGGGCTTTCCATTCCTTAAGGTAGCGGAAAACGCTCTCCCGGCAGCGAGCATTAAATCGGTCAACGCCATAGGCTTCAATCTGGGCTTTACCGGAAAAACCAAGCTCCTTTTCCACCTCTAATTCTACTGGCAAACCGTGGGTATCCCAACCGGCGATACGGGGCGCATAATAACCCTTCATTGCCTTATAGCGCGGAATAACATCTTTGAAAACACGAGCCAGCGCATGGTGAATACCAGGGTTACCGTTGGCTGTCGGTGGCCCCTCGTACAGAGTGAAGCGCGACATCCCCCGACGTTGGTCAACACTCCGCTGAAAGATACTCTTCTCCTGCCAGAAGCGAAGCAGTTTTTCTTCAAGCTGTGGGAAACTCACTTTACTGTTTACTGGTTGAAACATAACCAATCCCCCAATGATAGATTGCTTCGTCGCTACGCTCCTCGCAATGACACGAAGAAAATAAACAAAAACCCCGCCCCAGCACGTCGGGACGGGATTCCATAAACCCGCGGTACCACCCTACTTCCCCGACTCATATCGGGGCACTTATCGGGCACATTACCACACCCCCATCAAGAATAACGGTTGATGACTCCGACCAAGTCTACTAGTCTCGATTCCATCGGGACGTTCAGTTGGTAGCTCAGGAGTGATTTTCCGAGAACCAGACACATCTGCTCACACCGCACCAGATTCGCTGAGCGCCAAAGATTCTCCTACTCTTCTCCATCATCGCTGCTAGTGGGAGTCTAGCACATTATAGGAGAAAAATCAACTTAGCAGGTGAATTATACCACGGACTTCCGATAGAGCGATATATACCCCTCACACTTTTTTGGGCAGAACAATGACCTGGCGTTCCTTACCACTCCCTACACTCTTCGTAGTCACTTCAGAGTAATCGGCCAGCGTAATATGGATGATACGCCGTTCAAAAGAGGACATCGGCTCAAAAGTAAAAGATCTGTCTTGTACTTTTACTTGCTCTGCTATCTGTCGGGCAAAATCCTCCAAAACTCGATAGCGACGCTGTTTATAGTCTTCAATATCAACGATGATGGGAGATCGACTCTTTGTCTGGAGATTAACCATCAGCCGGACGAGATACTGTAGACTAGAGAGAGTCTGCCCACGCCGTCCAATCAAAATACCGAGATCGTCACCATGAATATTAAAGGTGACCGAAGGAGTACCTTCGGTCACCTTTTCTACTTGAGATGTGATCGACCCTTCCACTCCCATCAGCACCAATAATTTCTCCAGCACAGCCTTCGCTCTCTCGGTAACGTCGCCCTGAGGCACCGATGTCAACGGCGTTACTCTGACCATCGCTGGCTCCGACCCCAATCCTAGAATACCGGTCTTACCTTCTTCTACGACGGTGACGTCCACCTCCTCCCGGCTTACGCCTAATTGCTCCAAGGCGCGCTGGATAGCTTCCTCCACGGTCTTGGCTCTGAACTCCATCTCCATCACCAACTCCCTCTTCGGGCGGAGAAACTAGCTCAGCAACTTTAGCTTTAGCCACCGGCGACGCCATTTGCCGAACCGCCTGCCCTTTAATTTTCTTACCGCTGGTTGTTTTCCCCGTTGTTATCCCGGGTATAACCAAGCCACCCCACCCGGTGACAAAATATTGCATGACGATACCGATAATATTTGAGGCTACCCAATAAAGAGCCAGACCACTAGGAAAGGACAAGGTAAGGAAAGCAAACATTAAGGGCATCATCCAGAGCATCATCCGATTTTGTGACTGTTGTTTCGGGTCAGCGCTAGGTATGGTTGTCATCTTCTGCTGTACCCACATCGAGCCACCTACCACTATCGGCAGCAGCAACGATCGGTCTGGCTCGGCCAAATTCAGCCAGAGGAACTGACTCTGCAGAGGCACCTGAGAAAAAACCAGTAGCCAGGAAGAGTAAAGATGCTGGGATAGATGCAGGAAAGCCTCCGGCTCTGTCGCCAAGACACGCATAATTGACTGGTAAAGGGCTATCCAAATCGGCATCTGCACTAACATCGGTAAGACGCAACCAAGCGGATTCATTCCCGACTGCTTATAGAGCTTCATCTGCTCTTGAGCCAGTTTTTGTTTATCCTTAGCATACTTCTGGCGCAGCTCAGCTACCTGAACTTGGATGGTTTGCATGGTTTTACTCACCTGAAGTTGCTTCAGGGTGAGGGGATACATCAAAGCCCGAATGATAAACGTCAGTACGATAATCGTTAGCCCAAAACTCCCGAAGAGGTAATAGGACGAAACAATAACGACATTTATCAACGGGGCTAGAATTATCAGGTCCCAGATTTCCCCAATACTCAACCGAATCTACCTCACTTAGCTTCCACGACGCTTGAATAGCCTTTGGAGAACCAACACAAGAACGATACCACCGGCAAAAAGGGCAATGATAGACCCCCAGTTCATTCCCTGACCGGAGGATTGCTGGGATGGTGATGGCGGTACCGCCGCTTGTTTTAACGAAATTGGGCTCCAATTCAGCTCAGAACCATCAACCGCATCAAAAGCATAGAGTTTTCCATCGCTAGTATGCATATAAACTACCACCCCATCAGTGGTCAAAGGTGCATACACTTTAATATCTTTTGTTTGTAAAGGATCACGCAGCTTATTCGACTCTTTATTCTCAACATCTATTGCATAAACTGCGCCGTTTTCTGTGGCGACTATAACTCTATTACCCACCAGAACCGGCGAGGCGCTCACTGGACTACCTAGGTCAAATTCCACCAGCTTGTCGCCGCTCCGGGCATCCAGAGCATACCCCTTACCATCAAGATTACTAGCATAGATGGTATTGTCTTTAGCCAAGGGCTTTGCCCAGAACCAGTTTTTTGCCTCTGAAAACCGCCACTTCTCTTGGCCAGTGGTCACATCAACGGCGTAGAGTTTTCGATCAAAAGAGCCGATATAGACCGTATTATCGTGGACTAAAGGGGTAGCGACAATCGCACCCTGAGTATCGAAAGTCCACCTTTCATTACCTGTTGCCGTGTCTAAGGCATAGAGCTTCTTATCGAAAGAGCCAACGAATAGCGTATCACCGGAAATTGCCGGTGTTGACCATATTTTACCGCCTGTTGGAAATTCCCAGACATAATCGCCGGTCATTGCATCAAGAGCGTACACAACACCATTATCCACACCGAAAAAGACTTTGCCCTGGGCGATAATCGCTCCGCCAATAATCTGTGCAATCTTTCCTGTAGAATCGACAAAAGCACGGTCGCGTGGGTAGACCCATCTGATTTTGTCTTGGGCGAAGGCATACATTTTACCGCTGTGATAGCCGCCTAGATAAACCAAATCTCCAGCGACGGTAGGAGAACCGTATATTGCTACCACTGAGTCCTCTAGAGGCACTTCCCATAATCTTTTGCCGTCCGTCGTATTTAGCGCGACAACCTTACCGTCCATAGCGCCGATAAACAGTGTTCCGTCGGCTACTACCCCTCCCGACCAGCCCCGAGGCACAGTAATGCCCGCCGGAGCACAGCCGGCAACAACGAAGCAAGCCAGAAGAAAAGCGGACAGAAGTGGCTTACGGGAGTATAATATTCTCTTAAGCTTAGTTATCACTTATTCTCTCTTTCAGGCAAAAGCCATCGACCGAATAAACTGAGACGGCCGAAGCTTCGGCGGGGTAATCCCGGTTATCATTGTACAGGGTCGTAGCCGCCGGAGTGGAAGGGATGACATCGCAAGAGACGTCTTACCCCTCGCCACACTCCGCTGACGAAACCATACCGACTGATTGCCTCATAGGTATATTGGGAGCAAGTAGGCAAAAAACGACAGGATGATGGCATGACCTGCGACCAGGTTAGCTGATAAAATCGAATCAAATTTAAAGCAAGTCCCCTCATCTTAATACGCCTTGATTAATTTTCCGACTTCTCGTCGGCCCCCATTCGTTCGGTGGCCGAAACTTTAAGTTCTTCATTCATCCCCAGAAAACAAGCCCGGGACAACAAGTCCTCAATTGTTTTCTTGAAGTTCCAGTAATCAATCGCCGCCGCGGCCGGACGAACAATAAATATTATATCGTGCCCTACTTTTAGTGGCACCGCCCGTAGAATTTCACGCAACCAGCGCTTTACCCTGTTTCTCACCACAGCATTACCTACTTTTCGGCTAACCGAGAAACCATAGCGCGATAGCGACCGGCCATTAGGTATAGTTTTCATCACCACCCAGCGGGATACCAATGAGTGACCTTTACTATAAACCAAGGCATATTGCGCCGGCTTAGTCAGGTGTTGTTCTCCCCGCATCACTCCCTCTTCCCGAATTATCCCACCGGAACACAATCGTTGTATCAGACCACAGTCAACCGTTGACGGCCCTTAAGCCGCCGTAATTTCAGGACAGCCCGCCCACCTCGGCTGCTCATTCTCTTGAGAAAGCCATGTTCGCGCTTACGCGGGATCTTTTTTGGTTGGTAAGTTCTCTTTGGCACTTTAACCTCTCATTAGATTACGATAACCGTCACTAGGAAGATTGAACCAGTCCCGCCTCAAAGAATCCCGACTTTGATCAGGATTCCTGAAACTAATTAGCCGTAGCTCCGAAAACCCCAGTCTTGCGGACGTGGGCAGGTACACAAGGGAGTAAGGCTAAATGGCGCGCCCTTTTTATGGCAGTTGCTAAAAGTCGCTGATGCTTCGCGCAAGCGCCACTTCGGCGTCTAGGGTCTATCTTCCCTCGATCCGATATGAAACTACGTAGTTTTTCGGTATCTTTATAGTCTATTACCATCGACTTATTGGCACAAAATTGACAAACCCTACGGGCTGGTGCGTATCTTGGCCGACCGCCCCTAGTCTCCCTGGTACCGCTCGATTCTTGTCTCCCCATTGGGCATCCACTCCTATTTCTAAACTTTACCTACATTCGGGCCTTCACCTAAAAGGGAAGATCATCCGGTTCTATTTCATCGCCGCCAGTACTTTCTACAGCCTTCTCGTCACCAGTACTTTCTACAACCTTCTCGTCGGGTGACAACGCCATCGCCTGCCGATCAAGAAAACTAACGCGGTTGGCGATAATTTCATTTCGGGAGTGTTTCTGTCCGTCCTGACTCTCCCAGCTGTGCGTGTGTAATCTGCCTTCTACATAAACCAGGCGTCCTTTATTTAAGAACTGGTTACACTGTTCAGCGAGCCTACCCCAAGTAACCACAGTAAACCACTCGGTCTCTTCTCGACGCTCACCGTCAGCCGTAGTGTACCGCCAGTTAGTCGCCACATTGAAGGAGGTTACCGGACGGCCATTCGGGGTAAAGCGCATTTCGGGTTCACCCCCAAGATTACCGATAATGATAATCTTATTAACACTGACCATTTCTCCACTCCTCTCGCTCTATTTACTCACCTACTAGAAGCAGGTACCCTCCCTAACTATCCAACCTGATTAACAAATGCCGTAGAACTTCCCCGGAAATTCGCAGGTCCGCTTCTAACTCTTTCCCTGAGGCTGGTCGTAATGTAAACCTGGCTAAAGCATAAATCCCCTCTAGAGACTGCTTAATGGGATAGGCTAACCTTTTTTTACCCCACCGTTGTACCTCAGAGACAGTACCGCCTCTCTCACTAACAAACTGGCTGATACTGTTGATTCTTGCCTCTAGTTTGTCTTCAGTGATTTCGGGATTAATGATGACGGTGAGCTCATAGTCACGTAGCCCCCCGCCCAACTCTGTAGCTACTTCTTCTGATACCATCCATCTCTCCAAAAAAAATTACGGCGGCTTATACTATACAACAAGGTCCGCAAACAACACAAGCGCGAGTACGAAATTATTTATGAGCCAGCCTCCCTCTCGTCGCGCTGGAGACACATCTGGGTCAAAGCAGCTACGGCAGCTACGGCAGCCGCTCGCCTCGTATGGGTGAATACCTGGGATAATCTTTCTTCGAGAGACTTTTCCCGCTTTGCAATACGCCTCATATCATCGCCTAAAGTGGTTTCCGTACTGATGAAGTGGGTGCCTAGCTCCCCGTTCACAAAGCGCGGGTTTTCCATCACCGCCTTGTGGAACATAATATTAGTCTTGACCCCAACGATAATGTACTCATAAAGCGCCCGCCGCATTCTACAGATGGCTTCATTACGGTCTCTTCCCCAAGCAATAAGCTTTGATATCATCGGATCGTAGTTAGGAGGAATGGTGTACCTGGTGTGGACACCACTGTCCACCCGGATTCCAACGCCACCGGGCGAACGGTAGTGCTGGAGCTTACCAGGCGAAGGGGTAAAGTTGTTCAACGGGTCCTCCGCATTAATACGGCATTCTATCGCCCAGCCATTCATACATACATCTTCCTGTTTGATACTCAGAGGACAGCCGCGAGCTATTTGTATCTGTTCCTTAACAATATCAACCCCGGTTACCACCTCCGTGATCGCATGTTCCACCTGAATGCGCGTGTTTGCCTCCAGGAAGTAGAATTTCCCCTCAGAGAAGAGGAACTCGATAGTACCGGCACTTTCGTAGTTTACCCATCTGGCTGCCTTAACGGCAATTCCACCCATCTCGTGGCGAAGCTGAGAGGTAAGTACGGGCGATGGTGTCTCCTCGATAAGCTTCTGGTAACGGCGCTGGATAGAACACTCCCGCTCTCCTAAGTGAACCACATTGCCATACGAATCTGCCAGTATCTGAAATTCAATATGCCGCGGATCTGGCAGGTACTTTTCAACATAAACGTCGGCCAGCCCAAACGTGTTGGCGGCAATCAACTTGGCCGATTCCAGCGCTTCTTGTAATTCCTCTTCATTATTAACAATTGTCATCCCGATCCCCCCACCACCACCTGCCGGTTTAATTATAACCGGAAAGCCGAGCTCAGAAATAATCTCTTGAGCATTGCTAACATCCACATGTCCGTCACTACCCATTACTGTAGGCACGCCAGCTTTTTTCATTTCGCGGCGGGCGGCCATCTTATTACCCATCAGCTCCAGCACCTTACTAGATGGCCCGATGAACCTGATACTCTCTTGTTCACAGACGTAAGCGAAGTTTGGATTCTGAGCGAGGAAACCGTAACCAGGATGAATGGCATCGGCACCACAGTCCTTGGCTATTTGAATAATTTTTCTGATATTAAGATAACTCTCCGCCGCCGGAGCCGGCCCGATAAGATAAGCTTCGTCAGCATATCTAGTGAATAGCGCCCCCTCATCGGCATCAGAATATACCGCTACTGAAATAATCCCCAGCTCCCTACAGGCACGCATTACGCGAATAGCTATTTCCCCACGATTAGCCACAAGAATTTTATCCATTCTCTAACTCCAGTACTATCAGAATATCTCCGGAGTTCACGACCTCACCCTCATACACAAGAATCTCCTTTACTACTCCGTGATGAGGAGAATGCACCTCGTTATGCATTTTCATGGCCTCAATAGTTGCTAGAAGATCCCCCATCTTAACCTTATCCCCAACCTTTACCTTTACCGCCAGTAGCATTCCCGACATTGGAGAAAGCACAGCACCCGGCGGTACTCCCTTTGGTTGCTCTGGCTTTTCTACTTCTACGGTCTTACCCAGCACTGGGGTTACTTTGACATTACACATTTCTCCATCCACGTCCACGCTGAACTCCATAGGGAAATCTGGAGCTGACGAGCGTGGCATAGACTCCGTCTGAGAAGGCACGACCTCTTCTTTGATTTCGCCGCGGAGGAATTTTGTAGCAACCTGAGGATAGAGAGCATAACTAACCAGGTCCTCTTCCTTGCGCAGAATACCGAGTTTCTGCCCATCTCTCCTCAGTTTATCCAATTTGGGCTCTATCATGTCTGCAGGGCGCACTGTAATGGGTTCCTCGTCGCCAATTATTAATTTCCGCACATCTTCATTCACCTTAGCCGGTGGCCAACCATACTGACCAAGAAAGTAGTTTTTAACCTCCTGTGTCACCTGTTTGTATCTTACGCCCGAAAGCACATTAAGTACTGCCTGGGTACCGACCAGTTGGCTCGTCGGAGTTACCAGTGGCGGATAGCCAAAGTCTTGCCGTACCTGGGGGACTTCCCGTAGCACTTCCTCCATTTTGCCTAGTGCCTTCTGTTCCCTAAGCTGACCCACCAGGTTAGATAGCATGCCACCCGGTATCTGATGAAGTAGGACATTGATACTAGGCCGAGTTACCTCAGCGGCGAACGCCGTCCTGTATTTTCCACTCAAAGTAGCGAAATACTCGCCTATCTCATAAAGCTGCCCCAAATCCAAATCAGAATCATAAGGGGTATCCTTAAAGGCCGCCACCATACTCTCCGTAGGTGGATGGGAAGTCCCCCAGGCAAATGCCGAGAAAGCAGTATCAATTATATCGACACCAGCCAATACAGCGGCATGATGGCTCAAAGGAGCCATACCGCTTGAGCAGTGCGAGTGAAGGTCCAAAGGTATCTTTACCTTCCCTTTTATTGCCTTAACCAACTCGGTCGCGGCCGCTGGTGATAGCAGCCCAGCCATATCTTTGATGCAGATTGAATCGCATCCTAGACCTTCAAACGCAGAAGCCATTTCGGCAAAGTTTTCTATAGTGTGTACCGGACTGGTCGTATAACACAGCGTACCCTGAACATGAGCCTTATAATCCTTAGCGACTTTTATCGCCATCTCCATATTACGCATGTCGTTCAGCGCATCAAACACACGGAAAATATCGATACCGTTCTTCACCGTGAGTCGTATAAATTCTTTAAGCACATCATCGGCATAGTGTCTATAACCAACAAGATTTTGCCCTCTCAACAGCATTTGAAGCCGCGTGTTTTTTATCTTCGAGCGCAACACCTGCAGTCTCTCCCATGGGTCTTCGTTTAGGAACCTAATACACGCATCGAAGGTAGCCCCTCCCCACACCTCTAGTGAGAAGAACCCCACCTTATCGAGCTGTTCGGCGATTGGGACCATATCCTCAGTACGCATTCGTGTAGCGATAAGTGATTGATGCGCATCACGCAATGTGGTATCAGTTATTAGAATACCCATGTAGTTTCACTCCAATCTAACTTAACCCCGATACGTAATCGGGATTGACGTTGCCACAAACATGCCCTAAAATACGAATACCCGACTTGGGGGTAATTGTATACTAAATCATTCGTTAACTTCAATAATCATCTTGGGTTCAGGCGGTAACCCAAGGTCGTAGGTCAGTAAAATTACCCGGTTTATCAAGGAAGGTAGTGGGCATGAAAGAGACGAAGCGAAGACCCCGACATTGGCTGCGTCGGAAGTTAGGAGCTCAATTCCTTGCCGGCGTTCTTATTATTGTGCCAATTGGTATAGCCCTATTGATTTTCGTCTGGATTTTTTCGGCTATTGATGGTTTTCTCCAGCCGGTAATTAAGGCGGTTTGGGGACGTACGGTACCAGGTGTGGGTCTTGGGATAACCATAATATTAATTTACCTAGCCGGCGCAATTGCCGAAAACGTTATCGGGCGGAAAGTAATTCGTCAGGGTGAGTCTCTACTGGCCAAAGTCCCGATTTTCCGCTACCTTTATACTGGTATCAAACAGTTTCTGATGAGTTTTTCGGTATCGGGTAGAACTGGCTTCACCCAAGTAGTGTTGCTTGAATACCCCAGGAAAGGTATAAAGGCGATCGGTTTCATCACCGGTGAGATGTCAGCAGAAAATGGTGAAAAATTATTCAGCGTTTTCATCCCGACCACACCGAACCCGACGTCCGGGTTTCTTGAGATTGTGAGGGAAGAGGATATTTCCCGCACCGATATATCCGTTGAGGATGCAATGAAGTTACTTGTCTCGGCTGGTGCCGCTTCATCCCCGAAAGTTCAAGCCACTCTAGCGGGGACAAACTGGACTTAACTACTAACTATCCAGTTACCTTGCTAGCGACAAATCAATAATAAACGGAGCCTACAAATGAGCAAGTTTATCGACAAATTAAAACGCCTTTCCCAGGGGGTTCCCGAATCCATCGGGTTTCGGCCTAGTCAACTAATTCTACCCAAACCTAGGATACAGCTTCTAGCCGTTCTGTCTCCGGAGCCACCCGACCACATAGCTGAGGTAGTGGCTGGGGCGGATGCTGTAGTGTTTCCTACCACTCAAATAAACCCGAAGACCTCCTACCTGGCGAAGATAGCTCGTGCTCTGGTAAGCATCCCATGGGGCATCAGATATGAAAGCGGGCAACCCGACGTAGCGGAGCTAATAAAGACAGGCGGTGATTTTGTCGTTTTCTCGGCGGCAAAGACGCCTCTAACGACGGTAGTGGGAGACAATATAGGGAAAATATTAGAGGTGGAACCCTCACTCAATGAGGGTTTGTTACGCGCCGTTAATGAACTACCGGTAGATGCGGTGCTTGTTGCCGGTGAGTTAAAGACGGTTGATACCATTACTTGGCAACATCTGATGCTCTTTCAGCGCTTTGCTGATTTACTGACAAAACCCCTACTAGTTTCGATACCGCCGAGTGTGGACGCTGGTACACTTCAGGCTTTATGGGAGGCGGGGGTTAATGGCCTAGTAATCTCGGCGGTTGGGTCGCCAAAAGGCAAAATAAAGGAGCTGCGCAAGATAATCGATGGTTTACCCTTCCCTGTTCCCCACCATTGGGAGAGGATTGAGCCGATATTACCCCGTATTAGTGCTGAGCCAAGCCAGATAACCGCTGAAGAAGAAGAGGAAGAAGAGGAGTAATCCCCGATTTCAGTACGCGCCACCAGTTAGTGCTGGGCGAGTTGCCACGATTTCCCTTCTGAAGTAATAGCGGGGGCAATGACCATCTCCGCTTGGTGCATTTCTTTAATGGTGGAAGCCCCACAAACACCCATGACTGTACGAAGAGCACCAAGCAGATTCTGACTGCCATCAGTCACCGAAGTAGGGCCGAAGAGAATCTGCTCCAGTGTGCCGGTGGTACCAACTTTAATCCTTGTACCTCTGGGTAATGCCGCGTGTGGCTGGGACATCCCCCACTCGTAGCCTAGCCCCGGAGCTTCTTTAGTTTGAGCAAAGACAGAACCTAACATAACAGCATCGGCACCGGCGACAAAGGCTTTACACATGTCACCACCCTTACGGATACCACCGTCAGTAATAATGGCTACATACCTCCCGTACTCTTTAAAATACTGGTCCCGGGCGGCGGAGCAGTCAATGGTAGCCGTTATCTGAGGGACACCGATCCCAAGGACCTCCCGGCTAGTGCAGGCGGCCCCGGGACCGACACCGACGAGAATCCCAGAGATACCAGTATGCATCAACTCCAAACAAGAGCTGTAACTAACACAATTACCTACAACAACTGGCATCGATACCGACTTAACTAGCTCAGAGAAGACGAGACCGTGATAGCTTTTCGATGTATGATGGGCGGTGGTGACGGTAGATTGAACGACCAGAACATCAGCCTTAGCTTCGGCCACTACTGACGCCAATCGCTTAGTATTAGCCGGTGCCACTGCCACGGCGCATATTGCCCCAGCTTTCTTAATCGCCTGAATACGTTCGCCAACGAGATTTTCTTTAATTGGTTGAGAGTAGATTTTTTGCAGGAGACGGGTGACCTCCATCTGAGGCGCTTGAGCAATCTGGGCCAGTATCTCCTGAGGATTATCATAGCGGGTTTGTACCCCTTCGAGGTTAAGCACGGCCAGTCCACCCATCTTACTCATCAATATTGTGAAGTTGACATCCGTGATGGCATCCATGGCAGCAGCCAAAACAGGAACAGCTATGTTCAAGTCCCCTATTTGTAGTCCCATATCAGTCTGGTCGGGGTTGATGGTCACATCTCCAGGCACAATGGCTACTTCATCAAAACCGTAGGACCGGCGGAGTTGCTTAGACTTAGGAGCATCCATATTGTTCTCCTTTTTAACAGGTAACTATAGCAAAATCCGAGAGGTAGAGTCAAGTAATTTAGGGTTATGGTAAAGGGATAATATTTCACACCAAGACTAAGCTGTGGTATAATATGGTAAATGTACATCTCTTTTGGACCTATCCCCGGCAACCTTTCCCTATCTGTTTTAGGTATCAACCAAGTCGCATATCCGATCATTTCGTTCCAATCTATTTCCTTTCACCATTAAGTCGGAAGGTAGGTATTAAACGTGACTCAAGAAACTCCTTCGCCAATACCCAATACGGTAGATAGTAACGGCTATACGGCCGACACCATCCAAGTCCTCGGCGGGTTAGAAGCGGTTCGCCGGAGACCCGGCATGTACATCGGCAGCACCGACCAGCGCGGCCTACATCACCTCGTCTACGAAATCGCATACAATGCTGTCGATGAAGCCATGGCTGGCTGGTGCACTAGCTTTACGGTTACCCTGCAAGCCGATAACTCCGTACGGGTTGAGGATAATGGGCGCGGTATCCCAGTAGATATTCATCCAGCCACTAAGAAGTCAGCCTTAGAGACAGTACTCACCACACTTCACGCCGGCGCCAAATTTGGCGGCAAGACCTATCAGGTATCCGGCGGATTACACGGAGTAGGAGCTTCAGCAGTAAACGCCCTTTCCGACTGGCTTAGGGTCGAGGTCCGACGTGACGGTAAGATGTACCGCCAGGACTACCGACAGGGTATTCCGCAAAATAAGCTGACTGTAGTTGGCACGGCTGATAATACCGGCACCACCATCACCTTTCTCCCCGATGAAACAATATTTGGTGAGTCCAAGTGCGTCTATGCAACTCTATGCGACCGTGTCCGGGAGATGGCCTACCTGAACAAAAGGTTAGAAATAAGTCTAATTGATGAACAAACTAACAACGAAAGTGCCTTCTATTTTGAAGGTGGTATCAGCAGCTTCGTGCGTCACCTTAACCGCAAGCGCGTCACTGCTCATCGTCACCCAATTTATGTGTCCAAGGCAGTAGACAGTACTGTCGTCGAGGCAGCCGTCCAGTACAATGACGGTTTTACTGAGTCCGTCTTAAGCTTCGCCAACTGTGTTAATACGGCCGATGGAGGTAGCCACCTCACCGGCTTTCGTACCGCCCTGACCCGTGTTCTCAATGACTATGCTCACAAGAACAAGCTTATCAAAGAAGAAGACCCTAATCTGACCGGCGAAGATGCAAGAGAAGGTCTGACGGCGGTTATCAGCGTCAAATTAAGAGAACCACAATTTGAGGGGCAGACAAAAGCGAAACTGGGTAATCCGGAAATAAAAGGCATCGTGGAGAGCATTGTCGGCGAAGGCCTGTCGATGTACTTCGACGAACATCCTGATGACCTCAAGAGGATTATTGACAAGTGTCTTCTTGCCGCCCGAGCAAGAGAAGCCGCCCGTAAAGCCCGTGATCTAATAATCAAAAAGGGTAATCTCTTCGGTACTCTACCAGGGAAACTGTCCGATTGTACAGAGAGAAACCCAGCTAACTGCGAACTGTACCTAGTAGAAGGAGAATCCGCCGGCGGATCCGCCAAGCAGGGCCGCAACCGCCGCTTCCAAGCGATACTTCCGCTACGCGGCAAGATACTCAACGTGGAAAAGGCTCCCCTAGATAAGATGCTCTCCCACACGGAAATCCGCGCCATCGTTACCGCTCTCGGCACTGGTATCGGTGCCGAGACTGACCTTACCAGACTTCGTTACCACCGAGCGATTCTGATGACCGATGCGGATGTTGATGGCTCTCACATCCGCACTCTTCTCCTCACTTTTTTCTTCCGCCATCTGCCAGAGCTGATTAATAATGGTCACCTGTTTATTGCCCAGCCACCGCTTTTTCGTATTAAGCACCAAAAAACAGAGCACTGGGTTTACTCAGAGACGGAAAGAGAAGAAGTGATAAGCAGCCTAAAAGATACGAAAAATATTGACATTCAGCGCTATAAGGGACTAGGGGAAATGACGGCGGAACAACTTTGGAAAACCACGATGAATCCGGAAACCCGCACCCTACTCACCGTGTCCGTAGAGGATGCGGCCAAAGCCGACCAAATCTTCAATACGCTAATGGGAGCGGAGGTCCTCCCTCGTAAAAACTTCATCCAGGCTCACGCCAGGAGTGTCCAAAACCTAGATATTTAGAGCCGCCGGATTTTTGTTTTATCTTCCAGCAACCTAAGTAAAGCCTGTGCTTTTTATGTATTCGGCTACCGGCGCTGGAACCAAACGACGAATGGATAAGCCCTGAGCTAGCCGCTTCCTGATTTCCGTCGCGCTAATATTTATTTCCGGCTCATCAAGTAGAATCAAACTCAGCGATAGCTCCGAAATAAGCTCTTTCTGTTCCTTCAGATCCAGTAGCTTATACCCTGGCCGTGGGACAGCTACCAGGTAGCATAACTTAATGAGACGAGTCGGCTCCTTCCACCGGGGTAGCTGGAGTAAACTGTCCCAGCCCAGAATAAAAAACAGCTCATCCTCAATATGGAGTTTATCCCTTAACTCACTAATGGTATCAACCGTATAGGAGGGACCGGGTCGGTTAATTTCCACCAACGACAACTCAAAGTAAGGACGGTCAGCGATAGCAAGGCGTATCATCGCAACTCGATGCTCCGCCAGCGAAATCGGGGTATCGACTTTCAAGCACGGCTGACCAGTCGGCACAAAAATAACTTTCGCTAAATCCAGCTGAGCCCTGACTACTTCCGCCACCTTCATGTGCCCATTATGAATTGGGTCAAAGGTACCGCCAAATATCCCTATCTTCACCAATCACCACTCCCATTCAAAATGACCACAACGTACTTTGTCACCGGGTTTAACCCCCGCCTTAACCAAAGCTCGCGCGACACCCAGTCTGTCCAGTTGCCCACGAAGATGCCGGCGCACCTCGGCGCCAGTCACATCGACTCTAGCAACGACACGCTCTAGTGCTGGAGCCGCGATAACAAAGGTATCGCCCTCCTTACGCACACTAGTCAATGGGTTCCTCGGACGAGGACGAAAGACTTTTTTTGGGGCCCCTACTCCAACTACCACCTGCGTTTCCACCTGAATAAGCATCTTCATCGTTTGCTCCATAAGTTCGCCAACACCTTCTCCGGTGACCGCAGAAACGAAAAACACAGACATACCAGCCTGACAAAATGCCTGTTTCATCTCACCTAACCGGGTCTGTACCGCCGGTAAGTCAATTTTATTGACGACAACCGTCTGTGCCTTTTGAGCCAGAGCTGGCTCAAAAAGACTAAGTTCAGTATTCACCCGCACCACATCTTCAACCGGAGATACCGAAGTACCATCAATCAGGTGGATAAGTATTTTTGTCCGCATCGCGTGGCGCAGAAAATCATGCCCCAAACCACGACCCAGATGAGCCCCTTCAATTAACCCGGGAATCTCTGCCAAGACTAAACTCTTTAGCCCAACCATAACTACACCCAAGATAGGCTCCAGAGTGGTGAAAGGGTAGCTGGCAATCTTCGGTTTAGCTGCCGAAGCCGCCGTCAACAAGGAAGACTTACCGACATTAGGGTAACCGATTATCCCGGTATCGGCAATTAACCTGAGTTCCAGTATGATGCTGCGTTCTTCACCAGCCTCTCCTTTCTGAGCAAGGCGCGGCGCCTGGTTAGTTGAGGAAACAAAGTGCGTATTACCCCACCCCCCGTTACCCCCCCCAGCAATTTTTACATCTTGGCCAGGCTGGGCTAAATCGATAATCAAGACTTTATCACCGGCCGGTACCACGCCCCAAACCAAAGTCCCTAGAGGAACTCGCAGTACGAGATCTGAGCCTTTCTTACCATGTTTCTTCCTGCCACGACCATCCCTACCGTTAACTGCCTGGTAAAGACTCATATATCTGAACCTCGCCAGACTAGTTACATCCGGGTCTGTCACAAGAATGACATCCCCACCATCCCCACCATTCCCGCCATCAGGACCACCAAAGGGGACAAACTTCTCCCGCCGGAAACTAACGGCACCATCACCGCCTTTACCAGCCTTCACTCGAATCTCAACTTTATCAAACATTATATTATTTGTAACACTCGATACTTAACTGGTTACTTGTTAATTAAATCTAAAAACCGCTAATTTTATTTTTAATCTTTTATTATTAGTAATTAATTAATATAAAAGTAAGTCTCTATTATTATTACTAATAATAATAATAGCAATGTTGACTAGTTACATCAATTTTTGACAGCTTTAAGCCTAGCTTCACATAATAAAAAGGAAGTTATCAAAAAAACCCGGAAAGTTATCAAAAACCTGGGAGGAGTTATCAAAAACCCGGGAGGAGTTATCAAAAACCCGGAAAGTTATCAAAAACCTGGGAGGAGTTATCAAAAACCCGGGAGGGAGTTATCAAAAACCTGGGAGGGAGTTATCAAAAACCTGGGAGGGAGTTTATTCCCGGTTGTCGGAGACGATACTTTGCTGGATTTCGAAAATTTTGCGCTGTAAAGACGTATCGGTTTTAAGGTCGTCGGTAATTTTTTGATAAGAATGGAGGACAGTAGCTGGACTCCGGTTACCAAGTTCCTGGCCGGCTTTCTTCAGTGAGTAATTAGTCTCCTGTCGGATGAGATACATGGCGATCTGTCGGGCTAAAAGGGTGGCTTCGCTCTTTTTACGGCTCTGCAGATCGGTGAGAGGTAATTGGAAGTAATTAACGACGGCGTCAATGATACCCAGCGGCGTGACCAACAGTGGTCTGACTTCGTTACTGGGAATCTCCCCGCGTAGAGCTTGAGTGGCCAGCTCGGGGGTAGGTTTAGCCCTCATTAACTTAGCGTAAGCAATTACCTGGTTCAGTGCCCCCTCTAACGCCCGGATGTTTTGTTGCACCTGTAGGGCAATTATCTCTAGGACATCGGGTGAAACATTAGTGCCTTTCTCATAAGCTTTGGTCTTAAGGATAGCTATGCGTGTTGAAAAATCGGGGGGCTGGATATTTGTCACTAGCCCCCATTCCAGACGAGAGCGCAGCCGTTCGGGTAGCAGAGTCATATCCTTCGGGCGGCGGTCGCTGGTGAAGGCGATTTGACAGCTGGCATTATGTAGTTCGTTGAAGACACGGAAAAAATTTTCTCCGGTTTTTTTCTTCCCGTCAAAGAATTGGACATCATCAACCAGCATCATGTCAGCTCTGCGGTATTTGTTGCGGAAAACTTCCGTTTTCTTCTCGTGAAGCGCCGTCACCATCTCATTGGTATACTGCTCGGCGCTGACATAGATGACGTTGAGGTTGTTGGCTTGGGCCAAGCTACCAATGGATTGCAGAAGGTGGGTCTTACCTAGGCCCGGACCGGCATGGATAAAGAGGGGATTATAGCTGTGGCCGGGGTTCTTTGCGATTCCCCGGGCGGCGGCATAGGCCAATTGGTTACCACCACCAACAATGAAAGAATCAAAAGTATACTTCGGGTTAAACAGTGGTAGCCTGATTTGTTGGGGAGGAATAGCTTTTCTCCGGCTTTTCTGGTAGGAGAGAGGGTTGGATGGGTCGTTATGTACCTGAAATTGGACTTGAACCTCTTGCTGGGTTAGGCCGGTAAGCACCTTTTCAATTAAAGAGCGCTGGTTCCTGTCTAGATATTCGGCAACAAAGGCATTGGGTACACCGACAACGAACTGCCCATCCTCAGAATCCAGACCGATGGTTCTCTTGAACCATGTGTGATAATTCGACTTATTGATATGGACTTGTAGTTTATCAAGTGTAGTTTCCCAGATCTGTTGCGCTGACTTCGTCTCCGTCAAATTAAGCCTCAGTATCGCTGGATTAATAAGAGTCGCGGACTATTAGCGGAACACTACTAGCATACTGACGGTGGTTGGTGGTGGCAAAGGGTTTGGGGGCGATTGCCAGCCCCTGCCGCCCCTCTGTTTACTCTTGTAGGGTCTCTCGGGCTTACTTTTTTATCTTTTTTCGCGTCCATAGACTTGAAGGGCTTGGTTGCTGGTAAATTTTTTTGATGATACAATTAACCGTGAGGGGTTGAGAGTGCGCGTTGTTTTTATGGGTACGTCGGAATTTGCCGTACCTTTGTTGGAGCAGTTGGTACTCAACGGGTATCCGATCGTGGCGGTTTATACTCAGCCAGATAGAGCCGCTGGTCGGGGCCGGGCGCTGGTGGCGTCTCCGGTGAAAAGGGCGGCGGTAGAACGGGGGCTCTCAGTGGTGCAGCCAGCCAGTCTGAAGACGTCCCAGGCGGTGAAGAAACTAGCTCTCTTTCAGCCCGACGTCATCGTGGTGGCAGCATTTGGCCAAATGCTGCCGGTATCGGTTTTGACTATTCCAGCTCACGGTGGTCTTAATATCCACCCCTCCCTGTTACCTACATTTCGTGGGGCTTCACCTATCGCCTCAGCGATTTTGTATGGTGGTGAGTTTACCGGGGTCAGTGTGATGTTGCTCGATAAGGGTATGGATACTGGGCCGGTGTTAGCCCGGGCGCAGATTCCCATTTCGTCGCGGGATACTATCGGCTCGCTGTCTGCGAAGTTGTCCTTGGTCGGAGCACAGTTGCTTTTGGAGATTCTCCCCCGATGGGTTCAGGGCGAGCTTACCCCCCAGCGACAGGATGAGTCTCAGGTAACTTATACCCGTATGCTCGGTAAGGAAGATGGCGAGATTGACTGGCTTCTTTCGGCTATCGGCATATGGCGGCGGGTGCGCGCCTTGAATCCCTGGCCGGGATGCTACACCCGGTGGCAGGGCAAACAGCTCAAGATAACTGAGTCGGTGCCTTTCTCTACTGAGAGGAATGTTAGCATTGGGCGGGTAGCGGCTCTGGATAAAGGAGAAGCTGTTTTCGGGGTTGGTACTGGGGCCGGAGTTCTGGGTGTTTTGAAGGTGCAACTGGAAGGGAAGCGGGTTATGACCGCCGCCGAGTTTCTGCGCGGGCAGAAGGAGTTTATCGGGGCGGTTCTGCCAAGCTAAAATCGTCTTTTGGGAGGTGTCGTTTGGCTTCATCGAAAAATCTAGATCAGTTCGAAACTCTGGTAAATATCGTTGCTAAATTACGGGCGCCTAATGGTTGTCCCTGGGATCGTGAGCAGACTCACACCTCTTTGAGGGAACACTTGTTGGAAGAGTGTTATGAGGTGCTGGAGGCAATCGACACAGAAGACTGGGCGGCCCTAGGTGGGGAGCTGGGCGATCTTCTGCTGCAGATTGTGCACCATGCCCAGATTGCTCAGGAAGCCGATGAGTTTGAGCTGGCCGATGTTCTTACCGGAATCAACACCAAATTGATTTACCGTCATCCCCATGTCTTTGGCGTGGTGAAGGTAGAGACGGCGGAAGAAGTGTTACATAACTGGGAGACACTCAAACAAACGGAGCGGGATGGTGGTGCCTCGGTACTGGACGGAGTGCCCCGGCAGATGCCCGCTTTGGCTTACAGCCAGGCGATTCAACGCCGGGTGTCACACTTGGGTTTTGACTGGCAAGATGCTAAAGACGTCATTAAGAAGATGGGCGAGGAGACTAAGGAACTTAAGCGAGCTGATACCGATAAAGAGCGCTCCCAGGAGTTTGGCGACTTGCTTTTTACCTTAGTGAATGGCGCCCGGAAGATGGGGGTTGATCCCGAAGCAGCACTGAGGGAAGCCAATCGGCGTTTTTACCGCCGATTCGTCTATATGGAAGAGCTTTGTCGCCAGCGTGGGATTAACTTCGTCGAGCTTTCCTTCGCTGAGAAAAATGCTCTCTGGGGAGAGGCGGAAAAGGGGTTGGGGAGTTGAGTCAATAGGTGGAATCTTTATCCATCCCACCGTCTTAAATCTCCGTTGAGTGTTTTGAGCCTATCAAATTTTTGGACTTCTCTTATTATTCCCACTCGATGGTTGACGGGGGTTTGGAAGTGATGTCGTAGACAACGCGGTTGATGCTGGGGACTTCGTTGGCGATACGGGTGGAAAGTCGCGCCAGGAGATCGTAGGGGAGGCGTGCCCAGTCAGCCGTCATGGCGTCTTCGCTGGTCACGGCGCGGATGGCAACGAGGTAACTATAGGTTCGGTAGTCGCCCTGTACGCCGACGCTTTTGACATCGGTGAGGACGGCAAAGCTTTGCCAGAGCTGTCGATAGAAATTTGCCTTCTTGATCTCGTTCATGACAATGAAATCGACCGAACGCAGGATCTCGAGTTTCTCTTTAGTCACCTCACCGATAACGCGAATCGCTAATCCCGGACCAGGGAACGGCTGACGCCAGACCATCTCCTGGGGCATGCCTAGCTCCAGCCCGACCTTACGCACCTCGTCCTTAAAGAGATGGCGTAATGGTTCAATCAGGGTAAGCTTCATCTTCGCTGGTAATCCGCCGACATTATGGTGCGTTTTTATCTTGGCCGATGCCGTGCTTCCGGAAGTGGCGCTCTCAATGACATCTGGATAAAGCGTCCCTTGAGCAAGAAAGTCAACCTTGCCGATTTTGTTCGCTTCCTCTTCAAATACGTGGATAAACTCTTCGCCGATAACCTTTCGTTTCTCTTCAGGGTCGATGACGCCTTGGAGTTTCTTCATGAATCTTTCCGAGGCATCGACACCGATGATGTTCAGGCCTAAATTAGCTTGGAAGACTTTGAATGTCCTCTCGACTTCCTCGCGGCGCAGTAAGCCATTATCGACAAAGATACAGGTAAGCTGGCTACTGACCGCCCGATGGATAAGTGTCGCCACCACTGCCGAATCAACTCCACCGGAGAGGGCAGTGATGACTTTACCAGTACCTACCTGCTCTCTGATCCGGGCGATACTCTCGTTAATGAAGCTGCCCATTGTCCAAATCCCACCGCACCCACAAATCTGGCAGACAAAATTTTTCAGAAGTATTTTACCCTGGGGGGTATGGGCGACCTCAGGATGGAATTGAAGACCATAGATACCTTGGTCATTACCCATTACGGCCACCGGTGTGTTTTCCGTATGGGCTACGGCTTTGAAACCGGGCGGCATTACTTCAATTCGATCACCGTGGCTCATCCAGACCGGGACAGAATTATCCAGCCCAGCAAAGAGGGGGGATTTACTGTCGCTTAAATGGAGTACGGCGTGCCCGTACTCTTGCTTGATGCCGGACGTAACCTGTCCTCCTAGTTGCTGGGTAATGACCTGCATTCCGTAACAGATACCCAGTACCGGTAGATGGCTTTCGTAGATATAAGCCGGCGCCAGCGGCGCGTTTGGCTGGTAAACACTGGCGGGTCCGCCGGAGAGGATAAATCCTTTCGGATTTAACGGTGCTATCTTTTCCCAGGGGGTATCACATGAAACTAGTTCACAATAGACATTGCACTCGCGTACCCGACGGGCAATAAGCAAACTATACTGCGAGCCAAAGTCAATGACAACGATGGACTCCCGTTCTAACGATATGGTTTCTCTAGCCGGGGATGGTTGTTCGCCGCCCATCTTCTTGGCGATTTGTAGATAAGTGGCAACTTCAATATCGCCGGTGGTGGCGATACGCCGGCTCTCATCCACGGTTAATTTTGGGCTATTTTTAGTTTTCGCCATTTATCACAGGTTAGCACTGTGTTATACTATCGTCAAGTGTAAAAGTGATGTCGGCTAAGCCTTTTTTGGATGCCCAACAACAAATTGAGCGAGGGGTTACTATTCTCCGGCAGGGCGGGCTTGTCGCCTATCCGACGGATACGGTTTACGGATTAGGTGCCTGTATGAGTTTGTCACAGGCGGTGGAGCGTATCTACGAAGTTAAGGAGCGACCACTAAATGCCCCCTTACCCTTGCTATTGGCGGATGTTTCTCAACTCGCTGAAATCGTTAGGACAGTACCACCACTGGCCTGGTGTTTTATCCGTAATTTCTTACCCGGCGCCTTGACATTGGTCTTACCGAAGTCAGATTTGGTGCCTGCAATAATCACTAATGGCGGTAACTCCGTGGCTATTCGTATCCCTAACCATCCTGTCCCGGTAGCGCTCATTAAGGGTCTGGCGGAACCGATTGTCGGCACTAGCGCCAATCTTAGTGGCCGGTCGAGCCCGTTGACGGCCGATGAGGTCTATGCTCAGCTGGGTGATAAAATAGATTTGATTATCGATGGCGGGCGATGTCCCGGGGGTACGGAATCGACCATCGTTGATGTCACTAGAGAGACACCAGTAATCCGGCGTGAAGGTGCTATCTCAAGGGAAGAACTACAGAGGGTTTACGGAAGCGTTTTGACAAAGTGCTAATGAATGGAAGCTGCGGGAAAGGAGGAGAATAGGTAGTGCGTATTGCTATTGGTTGTGATCATCGGGGACTAGAGCTTAAACAGTCGGTCATCGAGCTAATTACTGAAGACGGGCACAGCTATAAAGACTTCGGCTCTCATAATACCGAACCAGTGGACTACCCTGATATCGCCCAAAAAGTAGCTCAGGCAGTGGCTTCCGGTAAGTGCAAACGGGGTATTCTTATCTGCGATACCGGGATCGGTATGTGTATTGTCGCCAATAAAGTAAAGGGAATTAGGGCTGCTCTGTGCTGTGACGGTTGGAGCGCCTGCCAATCGCGCCGGCATAATGACGCCAATATACTTTGTCTGTCCGAAGGTGTCCTGCAGGATGGCGGTACACTCAGACTACCGGCGGATGTTGCTTCGGTCGTCGAAGATGATGTGGGGGGGCAGGTCGAAGAAATCGTTAGCTCTTTTCTCACTACCCAATTTTCGAGGGCCGGTCGGCACCAGCGCCGGATAAATAAAATAAGAGATATGGAAGGTTAATATGCCACAAGCTAAAGCTAAAATTGGGGTTATCGGGGGGAGTGGACTGTATGAGATTGCGGGAATGACTGATATTGAGGAAATGAATATTACGACGCCTTTTGGTAAGCCGAGCGATACTATTACCTTCGGTAATCTGGAGGGGGTGGGGGTTGCCTTTTTACCACGGCACGGTAAAGGGCACCGTATTATGCCTACGGAGCTGCCGTCACGGGCGAATATCTACGCCCTGAAGTCACTGGGGGTGGAGCATATCATCGCCATCAATTCGGCCGGGAGCTTCAAGAAGGAAATAAAGCCTGGCCATCTGCTTATTCCCGACCAGCTTATTGATCGTACTCGGGGCCGAGTTAATACTTTCTTCGGTGAAGGTATTGTCGTCCATATTCCCTTTGCCGAGCCCTTTTGCCCGGAGTTAAGCCAAGTTTTATATGAATCGGCGCAAGGGGCTGGGACGATGGTTCACTCTAGGGGCACTATGGTCGTTATGGAGGGACCTGCCTTCTCTACCCGGGCGGAATCACAGCTATACAAGGCGTGGGGGGCGGATATTATCGGTATGACGGCTCTGCCCGAAGCGAAACTCGCCCGTGAGGCGGAAATCTGCTACGCTCTCATCGGCTGTGTCACTGACTACGATAGCTGGTGGGAGCCAGGTAAACCGGTCGCCGTTGAGATGATTCTGGAGACTATGCGAAAGAATATTGATATCTCTAAAAAGATTATTAGGTTGGCTGTCAGCCGTATATCTGGGAAGCGCGATTGTGCTTGTGCCCGGACTTTAGAAACTGCCATCGTTACCACCCCGAAGCTGATACCAGCGACGACGAAGAAGAAGCTCAGTTCGGTAATTGGGAAATACTTAAAGTGACTCATCTAAAACTGTAAATTCAAAATTAGAAATTCTAGAGTTGCTTAAGATTTAGCGAATACTCAACTCTCCGCCCGTCCCTGGGGGTTAAATTATGTCGGATGTAGAATTTGGCTGTCGTGCCACCGTTATTGGTAGTATGCCCCATAAAGACCCGTCTGAGGCTTGTGGGATGGTCACCCGCTACCTTAAATACTTCCCTGCTTGGCCGCAACTACCGAATCGTTCCTTTCTCGAAAATATGTATGCCCAGTATAGCCACGGCTTCCCTGGTGTGGTCATTAAAGAGAATAGGATCCACGTCGAGCGCGCTAGGGATTTGACTAAGCCTCTTGAGGCTCTCTATGCCGCCTATCTGGAAAACGACAGCGACAAATATCCGATTAGCCTCGACTATGCGGCAGGTCTTTATTCGTTTCTGTCTTTGGGTAGCCTTTCATCTTGGGCGGTCAAAGGACAGGTAACCGGGCCGGTGAGCTGGGGATTAACCGTTACCGATGAGAACCGCCAATCCATCCTTTATGATGATATGCTGGCCGATGCCGCCGCTAGGTTGCTACGCCTTAAGGCAAGTTGGCAGGAAAAACAGCTTAAGAAAATCTCTAGTAATATCATCATCTTTGTCGACGAGCCTTATATGGCTGCTTTTGGCTCCGCCTTTACCGCCATATCACGGGAGAAGGTAATTAATTTGCTCGACGAGGTTTTCTGCGGGATCAGTGGTACTAAGGGAGTCCATTGTTGTGGTAATACCGATTGGCCGGTGTTGCTCCAGACTAGAGCCCGGGTACTGAGTTTCGATGCTTACAATTACGCCCAATCGCTAAGTCTCTACCCTGCGGAAATCAAGGAGTTTCTGGAAAAGAAAAAAGGGGCGATTGCCTGGGGAATTGTACCTAATGAAGCTGAGGCTCTGGTCAAGGAAACTGTCGCCAGCTTGAGAGACCGTCTAGAAGAGGCGATGGCTCCCTTCACCCGGCACGGTATCCCCTTCCGGCAGCTTCTGGAACAGGGATTACTAACGCCAAGTTGTGGATTGGCTTCGCTTACCGGGGAAGAAGCCGACCGCGCTTTAGAGTTGCTGGCGGAACTCTCAATGGTAATTAGGCAACGATATCTGTAATGAGGTTATCCAGGCTGTCGTACTAAAATATTGGCGACCCCGGGGGGATTCGAACCCCCGATCTACGCCGTGACAGGGCGTTATGTTAGACCGCTACACCACGGGGCCAATTCTGCCAAGTCTATCAAGAAGCCTGTATAGTGTCAATCTATGCGACCGTAGTTATCCTCGAGCCTTACGACGTCTTCAAGTTCAGGGGTGGATACTTCGAATAAGGTGGTGTCCTCAAGCGCCTTCAGACAATGTCTGGTCATCGGCTTAAACCGGAAACAATCGCCCAGCTGAACGATTGATTGTGTCGGCTTTTCATCGGGTTCATCTGCCTTTCGGCTTTGCTCAGGATAAACCTCGAGCAGTGCTTTCCCCTGATGAACGTATATACTTTCATCCTTTTGTTGATGATACTGGAGACTGAGCTGGTGACCCTTTCGGATGAAAATGAGCTTGCCGGCGTACATTGGGGTGCGGGCAAATATCAGCTCATGTCCCCAGGGCTTCTCGATTCTTTGTGGCAGTTTAGTTTGGTCTAGCTCACTATAAATGTCTTCCATGTCTGATTCTAGACTCCGGTTAAGTTTCTACCCATTGTCAGAAGCTCTCCGACACGGGATGGCGTGCTATCTTCAGCATAGATGCGCATTACTGGTTCGGTTCCGGAAAATCGGATGAGTAACCACGCTCCGTCTGCTAGGAGAAAGCGGAAGCCGTCGGTGGTGTCGAATCTGGCTACTTTAACGCCGCCGATATCATCCGGGGCGTTTTGTTTTATGTGTCGGATTATTGTCTTCCGCTCTTTTTCTGGGAATTTAATATCTCTTCGCTGGTAGTGATGTACGCCCACCTTGCGGTAAAGATGAGCGAGTAGTTCTGAGGGTGATTTACCGGTTGTGACCATGAGGTCGAGAAAATAGAGGTTGGCCAGTACGCCGTCTCTTTCTAGTACATGACCTCGGAAGCCGTAGCCGCCGCTCTCCTCCCCGCCGATGAGAGCGTTTTGCTCAACCATCACTGGCGCCACATACCTGAAGCCTACTGGTGTCTCGAAGACGGGTACATTGAATATTTCTCCTAGGCGATAGACCATACTGGTGGTGGTCAGTGTCTTTACGATTGGACCGCGCTCGCCACGTACCTCCAGCAGGTAGAGGCAAAGTAGGGCAAAAACCTGAAGCTGTGTGAGGAAGACACCGTTTTCATCGACGACACCCATACGGTCGCCGTCACCGTCGGTGGCCAATCCGACACTGGCTTTTTGCTCTTTAACTTTTGCCGAAAGTGCCATTAGGTTGGGCATAATCGGCTCGGGGCGCTCTATTTCGGGGAAGAGTGGATTACGATCGCCGTGTATCTCTATTAAGTTCATCGTGCCGCCGCTGAGTAGGGTCTTCAAATAACCCGCCCCCGCCCCCCACATTGAATCGATGACGACCTTAAGCTCGGCGCGGCGCAGTTTATTCAGGTCAATGAGTTTTTTTATCTGGTCAAAATAGATTGGAGCTAAATCCAGGTATTCGATAAGCCCTTGCTTTAAGGCTGCAGAGAGCGGTATCCGTCTTATTTTTCCCGTACTCTGTACGTGGGTAATGTTGGCTTCGATTTCCGTGGTTACTTCGGGTGGGGCACTGGAGCCTGTTTCAATCTTGTATTTGAAGCCGTTCCATGTCGCTGGGTTGTGGCTGGCGGTAATGATGATGGCACCACCGGCTTTTCGTGCTAGCGTGCCGTAGCTTATTACCGGCGTTGGAGTAGCTTCGGGACAGAGGAAAACCTTGATGCCGTTACCAGCGACGACCTCTGCCGCTGCGGCGGCAAAATCCTCGGAGGCGAAGCGGGTGTCATGGCCGATGACCAGCCCGCAGCTGGCTAGGCCCGTCTTCTTTACATAATCAGCCACCGCTTGGGCACAAATGCCCACATTATCAAAGGTAAAATCTTGGGCGATGATTGCCCGCCAGCCGTCAGTGCCGAACTTAATGGGATTTATTGACTTCACTCCCCTTGTAGATGTTGTCAAAAAATTCTTGATTCATTCTGTTATTCTAACGAAGGCGAGAATCCGATAAAGTGGTTCTCTCCAAAAGTTATCCAACGGGGGTGCATTGGTATAGTTATATTTCTACTTTTCTAGAGCCTCTTTCTGTAGAATATCGGCTTTGTCGGTCTTTTCCCAGGGGAGGCTAAGGTCAAGTCGGCCGAAGTGTCCATAGGCGGCGGTCTGCCGGTAGATAGGGCGGCGTAGGTCGAGGTGCTTGATAATGGCCGCCGGCCGAAGGTCGAAATGTTTATTAATAAGCTTGAGTAATATTTCCTGGTCCACTATGTTTGTGCCGAAGGTTTCTAGCGATACAGAAAGGGGGTGTGCTAGGCCAATAACATAGGCCACCTGAATCTCAAGTCGCTCCGCTAGCCCCGCTGCTACGATATTCTTGGCGATGTAGCGGGCCATATAGGCTGCTGAGCGGTCGACCTTGGTTGGGTCTTTGCCGGAGAAAGCACCGCCGCCATGCCGGGCAAGCCCGCCATAGGTATCCACTAGAATCTTGCGCCCGGTGAACCCAGTATCGGCTACTGGCCCTCCGATGACAAAGCGACCAGTAGCATTGACATAGAATCTGGTATCGGCATCGAGTAGCGATGCCGGGATAACTGCTTTAATAACATGTTTTATAATGTCTCTCTCAATTTTTTCCGGAGTAACATCGTCGTTATGCTGAGCGGCGATAACGACGCTGGTAATGCGTTTCGGTATGCCCTTTTGGTATTCTACGGTTACCTGTGATTTGCCGTCGGGCCGAAGGTAGGTTAAGGTCTTATCCTTTCTTACTTGAGCTAGGCGCTGGCAGAGCTTGTGGGATAGCGAAATGGGTAGGGGCATCAGCTCGGCGGTCTCGTTACAGGCAAAGCCGACCATCATTCCTTGGTCGCCGGCTCCAGTCTCATTAAAATCACTGGTTGTGGCTCCTTTCTTAACCTCCAACGACTTGCTCACTCCGAGGTCGATGTCAGCGGACTGCTCGTTAACGGAAATTAGTACTCCGCAGGACTGAGCATCGAAACCATATTCGGGGTTGGTATAGCCGACATCGCACATAACTTCCCTTACCACCTTAGGTATTTCTACATAGCATTTGGTGGTAATTTGTCCTAGGACGATGACTAACCCAGTGGTTACCGCTACCTCGCAAGCTACCCTGCCATATGGGTCGTCTTTTAAGATAGCATCCAGAATACCATCGGCTATCCCATCACATAGCTTATCAGGGTGACCTTCGGTAACTGATTCCGAGGTAAGTAAATACTTGGGTGACTCCTCAAAACTATTGGCCAATGTTTTCTCCTTTCTATGTTCCTTCCTGCCAACTAAGCAGGTATTTTCGCTGTTCGGGGGTGAGTGTGTCAATCTGGATACCCAGAGAGTCTAACTTTAGCCGGGCTATATGGCGGTCTATCTTTTCTGGTACGGGGTAAACCTTTACCTTAAGTTTTCCTCTATTCTTCACAATATATTCCAGGCATAGTGCCTGGTTGGCAAAGCTCATATCCATAACACTGGCCGGGTGCCCTTCCGCCGCCGCCAGATTAATCAGCCGGCCCTCACCTAATAGATAGAAGTGGCGTCCGTCTTTCAGGACGTACTCGTCGACGCAAGGTCGTATCCTTCGCTTGCGGCGGACCATTTTCTCAAGAGCTGGGATGTTGATTTCGACATTAAAGTGCCCGCTATTCGCTAGAATTACGCCATCCTTCATTACTTGGAGATGAGCCTGGTCGATGACATGCTTGTCACCGGTGACAGTAATAAAAATATCGCCGACTTTAGCCGCTTCGGTTAAGGGCATCACCGAAAAACCATCCATCGCCGCTTCCAGGGCTCGGACTGGCTCGACCTCGGTGACAATAACCTGCGCACCTAACCCCTTAGCCCTCGAGGCGACGCCGCGCCCGCACCAGCCGTAGCCACAAACAACCATCTTTTTGCTCGCCCAGAGGATGTTGGTTACCCGCGTGATGCCGTCGATGGTGCTCTGCCCGGTACCATAGCGGTTGTCGAAGAGATACTTGGTTTGGGCATCGTTGACGGCAATTATGGGGTACTTCAACTGCTCGGCGTTTGCCATACTGCGTAACCGCACCACGCCGGTGGTTGTCTCCTCGGTGCCGCCGATGACGTCCTTAAGCAAACTACGGCGCTTGGTGTGCATAATTGTTACTAGGTCAGCCCCATCGTCTACCGTAAGCTGGGGCTTATTGTCCAAGGCGGTATCAATATGCTTGTAGTAAGTTGTCTCATCTTCTCCCTTGATGGCGTTGGTCGGAATGCCATAGTCGACCAGCGCCGCGGCGGTGTCGTCTTGGGTACTCAGTGGGTTGGAAGCACAGAGGATAAGATTAGCTCCGCCGTCCTTCAAGGCTAGGGCGAGATTAGCCGTTTCCGTGGTGATGTGCAGACAGCCGGAAATACGGACGTCCTTAAAGGGTTTCTCCTTAGTAAATCTTTCCCTGATTAGTTTTACTACTGGCATCTCGCGGGCAGCCCACTCAATCCGCTGCCGGCCGGTTTCGGCTAAGGTAAGGTCTTTAATATCATATCGACTCTTTTCCAATTTATCTCCCGTTAAGTACCCTAAAAATCTTCGGTATATTTTAGCACATATTCTCGGCTGATATTCATCTCTAGTTCTTGTCCACGCCGATTACATACCAGTCCCTAGGCAGGTCGTGGCGGGTATCAACTACTAGATGGATAATACTAAGGTTGGTAAATAGGCTCTTTAAGTTATCTAAATTTACTATTTCGAACCTCTTCTTGTTGTTTAAATAGGCTTCTTCGGTTAGTGCATTCGATTGGTAATATTCTTTTGTGCGGCTTAGTATCCGCCGGAGAGCCACCTGCTCGGGACATTTAGTCTCCAGAATGATGAAGGTTAAGTGATGTTTGGCGGCTATAGCTGCGGCCCGTCTCCGTAATGACTGCGTAACAAAGGTGGCATCAAGTATCACACCGTCGCTCTTTTTTAGGAGCTCCTCTGCTTGCTTGAACATCTTATCATAGACCATTGTTCGTTTAGTCATATTTGAGGCGATTTTTTCATCGAAAATATCCTCGTTTTTTAGTACCTCCAGTCTAATCAGGTCGCTGCGAAGAAGCGGGTAGCCCCTAATCCTGGCTACTTCTTCGGTCGTCTCCGTTTTCCAGGTGCCGGGCAGACCACAGGCAATCAGCAAAAAACCGGCTCCTAATCCAGTTTCCACGAATCCCACAAAGGGCTTTTTCAATTTATTACTGTCCTTCTTCATTACAAAAAACTTTATGTATACGATGCCGCCAGCTCAAGATACTCTCGAGCAACAGCCAGAACCTTCGTCTTTTCCTCTTCTGAGATATGTGGGTCGTTAAGCTTGAAGCCCTCTACTTTACCTCGGATATAAGCCCGATAGCACTTGTAGAAGTTGAGTAGTTTGAGCAGCTCCTTGTCCTGGCTAAAAGTGATATAGGCATCAACAAAGCTGTGGGATAAGTCAGATTGCCCGTAGTGGTCTAAGTCCATCGCCAGGAAGGCAACTTCGGCGGCGATATCGCCATAGCGGAAGCGGTCGTTGAACTCGATGCAGTCGTAGATGCAGATGTCGTCAGTAAAGCAGATATGGGCGGCATGGAGGTCGCCATGACAATCCTTAATTTTGCCCCCATCGAGCCGCTTCTGGAAAAGAGGGGCATTGTTTTTCAGAAACCGATTAGCGTAATCACTGATGCGTTGATGCTTTTCTTGAGAAATAGTCGTGCCAATGTATTGTATGGTCTGGCTAAAATTCTCTGCAGTATTCTGGGTGATAGTGTTAAGGTCACCAAAAGCACTGATAGTGGGGCTGGTCTCGGCTTTCTTATGGAATTCAGCTAGCTTTTGAGCCACGCGAGTGACCATTGCGGCCGATACTTGATTGTTGTCCAGTAGCGTGCCCATCATTTTTTCTTGGGCAAGCTGGAGCATTTTGACGGCATACTCGATAGTTTCGCCTTGGCCGCCGATGAGAATCTTTCCTTCTTTTCTTACTATTGGCACCACTCCCAGATAGGTTTCTGGGCAAAGGCGTTTATTCAGCTTCACTTCGCGCTGACAGTAGAAGTGGCGCTTTTGGAGAGTAGTATAGTCGAGATAGCCGAGATTTACTGGCTTCTTTATTTTGTAGACATAGGAGCCAGTCAGGAAAACGAATGACATCTGGGTCTGCGCTAGCCCGATCTTTTCTGGTTTGTCCGGGTAGATTTTGGCGTCGAGCAGGGCTTGCACTATTTCAGGTAGTTGAGACGATTTCTTCATAGGATCTACGAACAAGATGGATTAATAACCGCGTCGGGAGAGATTGTATTGGCGTTCCTGGCCGATTGTACTTTCTGGGCCGTGACCTGGATAGACGATGGTGTTATCGGGCAAGACCATGAGTCTGGTATGGATACTGTCCATAAGATCATCAGAGTTGCCACCGGGTAGGTCCGTTCGGCCAATACCAGAGTTAAATAGTGTGTCGCCGGTAAAGACCACGTCTTCTCCCAGCAGGCAAATGCCGCCGGGCGAATGACCTGGGGTGTGAAGGACCAGGAAACGCTGGGGACCTAAGTCGAGGCTGTCGCCATCTTTAAGTAGCCGGTCGGGTGGAGGTGGTGGCGTGAAAGAAAAACCGAAGTCCGCGCCAGATGCGGCGTACTCCAGAATCAGTTGATTTATACCGCCTCCTTTCAGCTCAAAGGGATTGCAGAGCTGAAGAGCATGGGCATCGTCGGCGTGAATGGCAATCTCAGCCTTTGTCGCTTCTTTAACTTCTTTTAAAGCGCCGATGTGGTCTATATGAGCATGGGTCAGGACAATAGATTTTATGTTGAGGCTCAGAGTCTCAACTTTCTTTAGAATAGTCTCGGCTTCACCTCCGGGGTCGATAATTATTCCCGCCCGGCTTGTTTCCTCTCCCACCAAATAACAATTGACGGCGAACGGCTTAACTTCTAATTTTTGGATAATCATGTTATTCCTCTCTTTATTGACGCAACGTCACATTTTATCATTTCATACTACTAGACACAAGAACGGAACCGTTTTTGGTACTGGACTAAGGTCTGATTTATTCTTGACATGAGAGGAGTAGATTGGTAAACTGTAATCAGTTATTAAGTATATTTTCTGGTTCTTTTGTCCCTAAGCTTGATTCTAGAGGTTCTCTTGACAAAAACGAGAGTAACATGTCAATCCGCCCCCTCCGCATCTTTTGATAACGGCCTCGTTCAGATCTTTACCGGTGAGGGGAAGGGTAAGACCTCCGCTGCTCTAGGTACAGTCGTTCGGGCTTTAGGGCATGGCTTAAGAGTCTGCATTATTGTTTTCATGAAGGGGGACTATCCCTATAGCGAATGGAGTTTTTTGGCTAGTTTGCCTCATGTTAAAATCGCTCGGTTCGGCTTCAGAACCTTTACTGACCCGCGGAATATTAAACCGCAAGAAAAGGAGCAAGCCAAGCAGGGTTTAGCGACAGCTCGTGAGATGATGCTAAGCGGTAACTTTGATCTTGTCGTCCTCGACGAAGTGAATGTGGTTACTGCCTGGAAGTTAGCTGAAGTAGATGAAGTGATCAAGCTAATCCGTGACAAGCCGACTAATGTCGAGCTGATCCTCACCGGGCGCTATGTTGACCAAAAGCTCATCGGGCTTGCCGACTTGGTTACTGAGTGTGTAAAGATTAAGCACCCTTACGATAAGGGCATAACGGCGCGAGTCGGAATTGACTGTTAACGACTAAGTATTTATTAAGGAGGGTTCATTGGATATCACATTGAGTGTCATTAAAGCTGATATCGGTGGTTATGTCGGGCATTCCGAAACTCACCCTGACCTCCTGGTACGGGGCGAGGAATGCATGTCGAAAGCCAAAAAGAATGACTTGCTAATTGACTATCATGTCACCAAATGCGGCGATGACCTGCAATTGATTATGACTCACCAGCAGGGGGTGGACAGTGAGCGAATCCATAAGCTGGCTTGGGACACCTTTGTTGACTGTACTCAGGTCGCCAAGAAACTAAAACTGCACGGTGCCGGACAGGACTTACTTTCGGATGCCTTTTCTGGCAATGTTAAAGGGATGGGGCCGGGAGTGGCCGAGATGGAAATTAAAGAGAGAACTGCAGAGACGGTAATTGTTGCTATGGCGGATAAGACCTCATCGGGGGCCTGGAATATGCCTCTTTATAAGATTTTTGCCGATCCGTTTAATACCGTCGGTTTGGTTATCGCTGAAAATATGCACCGAGGTTTTGCTTTTGAGGTACAAGACATTAAGGAGCATAAGAAAATAATCTTTAATGCTCCGGAAGAGATTTATGATATGTTGGTCTTTATCGGGGCACCATCTCGTTTTATGATTAAGGCTGTCTATTCCCGGGGTAGTGGGGAAATCGCCGCCGTATCTTCAACCCAGCGCTTGGCCCTGATTGCCGGGCGATATGTGGGTAAGGATGACCCGGTATGTATCGTCCGTTCGCAGGGTGAGTTTCCGGCGGTAGGTGAGGTCGTGGAACCCTTCGCTGCCCCCATTCTGGTTGAGGGGTGGATGCGAGGTTCTCATATGGGTCCGCTTATGCCTGTTTCGGTTGCTGATAGTACGCCGGCTCGCTTTGATGGGCCATCTAGAGTTATTGCCTTGGGCTTTCAGCTTGCCGCAGGTAAACTAGTGGGGCCGCGGGACATGTTCGCTGATATATCCTTTGACCCAGCTCGTCATGAGGCTAACGAGATGGCTAACATGATGCGGCGCCACGGGCCCTTTGAGCCGCACCGCCTGCCTCTGGAAGAGATGGAATACACCACGATGCCCCAGGTAATGAAGAAACTGGAAAAAAGATTTACTCCTCTCGTCTGATTAGGTAGAGTGTCTATTATCCTTGACATTATCTGTTGAAAGGGATACTATGCCATCCCACATTACCGGATAGGAGGTGTCGTCGTGGCAGTCTATGTTATGCTCACCAACTTGACCGAGGAAGGACGGAAGACGCTAAAGCAAAGCCCTGATAGACTCAAAGAGGTTAACAAAGAAGTCGAAGCTATGGGTGTCAAAATATTGTGTCAGTATGCTCTACTCGGCCAGTATGACTTCATTAACATTCTGGAGGCGCCAGATAACAAAGCTATCGCTAAAGTTGCTTTGGAATTAGGGGCAAGGGGCACTCTTAAGACCATGACTATGGCCGCGATGGCTATCGACGCCATTGAGTAAATAGTCCCTGGTAGAATTTTTATTCTGGAGTTCCGTTGCTCCAAAAGCTCTTGCTGGCGACCAATAATCGAGGGAAAGTACGTGAGTACCGTTGTCTTTTGGCTGGTGTGCCGCTTAAGCTGGTTACACCTGCGGCAGAGGGTATCACGACCGTTGTTGATGAGACGGGTGAAAGTCTGGAGGAGAACGCTCGGCTTAAGGCAACAATTCTAGCCGCGGAGAGTAAGTTATTGTCTCTAGCGGATGATTCCGGACTAGAGGTTGATGCCCTCGGCGGTGAGCCTGGTCACCTGTCGGCACGCTATGCCGGTGAAGCCGCTTCCGACCGCGGCCGGGTCGAGTTTTTGTTGTCACGGCTTAAAGGTGTGCCCTGGGAGAAGCGTACGGCTCGCTTCCGCTGTGTCATCGCCCTGGCAATACCCCGAGGCGATGTCGAGCTCTGCTCTGGGGCGTGCCGAGGTTTCATTACCTTCGAACCGAGGGGTAAATACGGCTTTGGCTATGACCCAATTTTCTATCTTTCGGAGTTGGACAGGACACTGGCCGAGCTCCCTCTGCCTGTAAAGAATCAGATTAGCCATCGCGGGCAAGCTGCTCGAAAAGCGGCTGACATACTGGAAGACCGCTTTTCCTCAAGTGTAATGCTTGATAGATTACCGAAAACGTATGAGTCTTGAAGAAGGGTTCTGTTTCGTATATACTGTACTCCCTTACTTTCTGCTGGAAATAGACTTGGAGGATATGCTATGAAATTGTCGTGTCTTCAGGAAGATTTAAATCGGGGGCTTGCTGTGGTCGGCCGGGCCGTGGCTCCGGCGAGAACCACCTTGCCCATAACTAATAATGTGCTTTTGGCCAGCGATCAATCCAGGCTTAAGCTGGTGGCAACTAATTTAGAAATGGCCATTAGCTACTGGACTGGGGCAAAAGTGGAAGAGGAGGGCGTCATTACGGTCCCCGCCCGTCTGCTCACCGAGTTCGTTAATTCCCTACCAAATGATCGTATTGATATTAGTCTCCCCTCGCAAGTCAAGATTCTAGGTTTAAAATGCGCCCGTTTCGAGGCTAGAATCAGCGGTATTGATGCTAAAGAGTTCCCTCCTATACCTGAGGTCAGTGAAGGTATTACCACTCGTATTGAAGTCGAAGCATTCCGCCAGGCAATCAGTCGGGTGGCTTTCGCCGCCGCCACAGAGGAATCTCGTCCGGTACTGACCGGCGTTGATGCTCAGTTTGACAAAAATGAGTTGACCCTGGCCGCAGCCGATGGGTTTCGCTTAGCCGTCTATAAGCTACCCTTGGCGATGGCGGTTACGGAGAAGACTGAAGTCATCATTCCCGCTCGTACCTTAGCGGAACTAAACCGTCTTATCCCCGATGGTGAAGAAACGGTGGATATTACAGTTAATGCTAGTAAGGGGCAAATTCTATTCCGGTTGAAGGATATTGAGCTGGTATCACAGCTAATTCAAGGCAGCTTTCCCCAATATAGTCAGCTTATCCCCGCGAGTCATGCCACTAAGGTTGTGGCGGATGTTGCCGAATTCTTGAGGGCAACGAAGACGGCCTCAATCTTTGCCCGTGATGGTAATGGTATTGTCCGCTTGGTAGCTACGCCGGGTGAGGGGCAAGCCGCCAAGCTAACTATCTCAGCCCGTTCTGAGGAAATAGGCGATGATGTCGGTGAGATTGATGCCGTGGTTGAAGGTACGGGAGCCAAGATTGCCTTTAACGGCAAATACCTGGGCGATGCCCTCAGTGCGCTGAGCGAGTCACAGGTGGCTCTGGAGATTACTAGTCCCTCTAGCCCGGGCGTGCTCCGTCCCGTCTCGGCCAGCCAGGACAATAGCTATGTCCATGTCATCATGCCGATGTTTGTTCAATGGGAATAAATTCTGAAGCCAAGTAGTTCATCGAGTTGATGAATGTGCAGTGGTAAAGAGGTGTCTGGTGAGAATCAGGCACCTTAATTTTATTGTTTTGACATCAGAGTTCTAATATGTCTATCATTTTTTTAAAATAGGGTAAGTTTATGATTTGATTTATCACTTTGCTGACCAATAATACATTGTGTAGAAGAGAGGATAGTAATGAAAAAGATACTGGGAATCGGAGGCA